>Ga0068628_1000497_pt1 | contig 14080 bp, 16 predicted proteins | sample InSIn2gowninarea_FD_77431 | JGI IMG/M metagenome (GOLD analysis project Ga0068628, IMG submission 77431) | Clean room microbial communities from NASA Spacecraft Assembly Facility at Jet Propulsion Laboratory, Pasadena, California, USA -... ... | reverse complement strand
TCCCATCTTTGTGGTGCCGGCGGGGTGATACACGGTATGTGCTGCTCTGCGACCGTACTCGGACAGCTGCTCGTCGGGGGTGACCTTGGGGCCGGGAGCGACTTCTCGCTTGATCCAGTCGCTGAAGGGCGCTTGTTGGGCAATCTTTCTGGCGGCCTTGAAGCCCGCGACGATGGTGGCGGCGTCGTAGCCTTCGGGGTCGGTGAAGTAGCGGAAGTCGAGCGCGGGCTTGACGGTGGAGTCGGCGGAGGTGAGGTAGAGGCGGCCGCGGGAGCGGGGACGCGGGATGTTGGGAGTCATGCAGAAGGCATCGATGGGGCTGTCATAGCCGAGACTGTTGTTTTGAGATTAGCAAATTGGGAATTGCGTGGAAAGATCTTTGAAGGAGTCACTTACCGAGAAGTGTTCAGGCAGAAGGGGATTTGGTAGCAGTGCATCATGATGTCTGCAATGTCGCCATCGCCGCCTGCGGCATCGGGGGCCTCGCGACGGAGGAAGATACCAGCGTCAGAGTCCATGGTGGTCTGGTTGATTGGGACAGGCTTGTTCAACTCCCACATGATGATGGTCTCGGGGTGGTCGAGCAAGTTCTCTCCAACACCGGGAATGTGCTTGACGACGGGAATCTTGAGCTCCTCGAGCTGCTGCTTGGGTCCAATACCAGACAGAAGCATGAGACGGGGAGTGTCAACAGCACCAGCGCAGAGAATGGTCTCGGCCTTGGAGTTGAGAGTGTACTTGGAACCGTCCTGGAGAGTAACGTTGACACCAGTGACCTTGTTGCCCTTGACGTTTACCTTGCTGACCCAAGCGTTGGTCAAAACAGTCAGGTTAGGTCTCTTCTCGTCACCACGAAGGATGGGGTGAATGTAAGCAACCGAAGCACTGCTTCTGTGACCATTGTCGGGGTTGTACGAGACGGAGAAGAAACCAACACCCTGTCTCAAAGCACCCTTCGACTTGATTTCCTTGTTGAAGTCGTGGATGACGGGAATGTCCATAGCAGTGGAGCACGAGTCAACCCAGTCAAGGCAGAGCTGGTTGCGGTGTCTCTCGTGAACGGGCTGGACCGAGTTTCTGATGTTGTCCAGAAGACGCGTGAAAGTCTTGAAGCTCCATCCCTTGCAGCCCTGGGCTTCCCAGCGCTTGCAGTCGTACTCGAAGGGACGGAAAGAGATGAGGGTGTTGTGCGAGGAGCAACCACCAAGCACCTTTGCACGAGAGTGGCGGATGTGAGAGTTGCCCATGGGCTGCTCGGTAGTGCCGTAGTCGTAATCGAGTTCACCACCAAGCAGGTTCAGCCAGTCCTTGAGAAGCAAAACTCTGTTGTCCATGAAGTCCGAGGGACCAGCCTCGAGCAGGAGGACCTTCTTGTGGGGAAGGTAGTCAGAGAGACGACTGGCGATAACACATCCTGCAGTACCGCCACCAACAATGACAAAGTCAAAGTGGTTTTCAGGGTTCGAAGGAAGGTGTGTGGTAGTCATTATGTACTATATATGTCCTCTGAAAGATGTCGGGACAGGACAAGGAGAGAAACAGGTGTAAAGAAAGGAAGGGAAACACAAATGGCGATTATCAGCGGGGGTACCGTATATAAAGCTTCGATGCAAGCAGCTCCTGCAACAGTCCAACCGTGTAGCTTAACCCTCCCTCGTACCTACAGGGCGTGACTCCGTCCGATCTGTCTCGAAGGTAAGAACAAAAAGTTTAGCCCCACGCGATTGCGGCCGGCGCCTCTCAATATCTTGGATCCTTGATTAACGGGCAGTCCTCGATTCATGCGTTGGTCAAAGTTTACGGTTTCACCAGGGTGCTTGCGTCGCGTTCTCAAAAATTTCCCCTCCACGACACGCTCTCGCCTTGGCCTAGATTAGGGCTGACTCTGCAGCATCGATCAGCAAAGCCTTCGACAGTGTTGTTTGGGAACACAGAAGGGGATTTTTGCTGCCGAAAAAGGTATGCAGTTCCTGGTATCTATCATGCTTGTTAAACGAGTTGGCCTATCGGCAGCTTGCTCGTGCGGAGATGGTTGGCATGAATTGTTTCAAGCATGGTGTAGAGTAAGCACTCCCGATTGTGGCTTGCCCTATGGTGTGCTCGAGATTCAGAACGCCGAAGCTATTGCGATGGCGATGGTTGTCAACGAAACTATCTGGCTTGAGAGCCCCGCCATGATCGCTTGCTCAACCGAGCGTTACATGCATGCGACACTTTCCGAGCTCCTCCCACGTCAAGTGCGGTGTTAAAACTAGGGTAGCTGTCCGTGCCTTATCAGCAAGGTATTGGCATTATTTGTCGTCTTCCATAGAGACCTATCCGATCCTTGAGACAAGGAGGCAAATCAGTTCAGCAAACCACCATGACTTATCCTCTTCGCCAGCTATACTACGACGGCAAGCGTCAAAACGCAACTTCTCATTCGACATTTGAGAGTGTAGATCCAGCAACAGCAAAGCCTGTGGGAGAAGTACAGGCTGCTTCACACGCCGACATCGATAAAGCTATTGCTTCTGCACAATCAGCTTTTCCATCATGGTCAACCACTCCTCCAATCGAAAGATCGCGAATTCTACTAAAGGCCGTCGCTCTTCTCCGAGAACGCAACGACGAGATTGCAAAGGTCGAGACCCATGATACTGGCAAACCATTCTCAGAGACCAGCACTGTGGATGTTGTCACTGGTGCCGACGTGCTCGAGTACTTTGCTAACATGGTTGCTTCTGGCGGTTTGAACGGCGAAACCACTCAACTTCGTCCAGACGCATGGGTCTATACCACCAAGAACGCTTTGGGTGTCTGCGCAGGTATCGGCGCTTGGAACTATCCTATTCAAATCGCACTTTGGAAGTCTGCACCTTGCCTTGCCGCAGGAAACTGTATGGTCTACAAGCCTTCAGAGTTTACCCCTCTCCATGCACAAATCCTGGCTGAGATCTATACCGAGGCTGGTGTCCCCGCTGGAGTCTTCAACGTCGTCCAAGGAGCTGGAGACGTTGGTGCATACCTGACTGCCCACCCCAAGATTGCAAAAGTCAGTTTCACAGGCCAAGTCAGCACTGGCATGAAGGTCGCCGGCTCTGCTGCAGGAACATGAAATACGTAACCATGGAGCTCGGAGGCAAGTCACCTCTAATCATCCTCCCTGACTGTCCCATCGAAAATGCCGTCGACGGCGCCATGATGGCAAACTTCTTCTCTACCGGCCAAGTCTGCACAAACGGCACTCGCGTCTTCGTACCCAGGAAAATGGTTCCTGCATTCGAAAAGCGCCTCATCCAGAAGATGGAATACGTCCGTGCCGGCGATGTCATGGACATGAACACTAACTTCGGGCCCTTGGTCAGCAAGGTCCACTACCAAAAAGTGCTCGACTACATCCGACACGGTGTACAACAAGACAAGGCCAAACTTCTCTACGGTGGCCCTGAAAAGCCAACCATCCCTGGGGCAAGCTCAGAAGGTTTCTGGGTCAAGCCCACGATTTTCACAAACTGCACTGATGACATGCGTATCGTGAAAGAAGAAATCTTCGGCCCTGTCATGTCGATCCTTGCCTATGACACTGTGGAAGAGGTCGTCAAGCGTGCAAACGACACACCCATGGGTTTGGCTGCTGGTGTCTTCTCCAACGATATTAATGCCGCCCACAAGATTATTGCTCAATTGCAGGCCGGCATCACATGGGTCAACACTTGGGGCGAGAGTCCCGCCGAGATGCCTGTAGGTGGTTGGAAGCTGAGTGGTGTAGGTGTGGAGAATGGTCGCAAGGGTCTCGAAGCCTGGGTCAAGAACAAGAGCACCCTGGTCGAGATGGGCGGTGTTGTTGGCACTGTCTTTGCCAAGCTCTAAATTGACGTCCTGAAAAAAGGCTTGTGTATGATTGTGACATGTAAATACCAATTTGATAGTTCTTTTCTTGCATGTACAAGTGATTCCGAAGTTTCGTTGGATCTTGTCAACGCTACATCAACTGAGTCTACTTCATATCTCCGTCTATTTCATCTCGTCTCTTCGAAAGACCACGTGATACCCAATCACTCACGAGTACATGAACGTTTGTCTAGTAACGAATCCAGATTAAATGAATAAAGTTTGCGATCAGAATCGGTCACCCGTGGTCATGTCGAATAGCATTAGACAATAAGAATTTGATAGTAATAAGCATATTTGCGCAGCTGCACTACACCCACGCTGTTCAAATCAGCATTACAGTTCCGGAGATGTTCGTTGGGGTGATGTTCGTGGCGAAAGCGAAGGAATGTAAGCACGCGAACGCTGGGGTTCCTGCTCATAGGATATCTTATTCTTTTTGAGCTTCTCAATCTCCTTCTTGCCCAAGGCAACCAAGCCCAAGTTCTCCGGAAGTTCGCGTTGAGCACTGTCACCATGTCAGAATGCAACTTCCGCGAAGTTAGCTCAAAGGATGACACTTACATAAGGTAAAGGACTTTCATATCTCTCGCTTTGAACCGCATGTGCTCGGCCGATCGGTGCGCTAGAAGTTGTGAGTTTCCCCTTGCCTGATCGATTCTTTTGATCATCGACCAGGATGGGCCATTGTCTCTGATCAACTCGAGAAGAGCCTTGACCTCTTCATTGCCCCATGGCATGCGGCCCTTTGGTGGTTTGATGGTTCTGTTTTCTGCTTGATACTGCTTGGTAAGCGTGTTTGCCATCCTGAGAGAGTCTATAACATCATCACCGGTAGACCGGAATGGTTCTCTGAGCTGACCAGGATTCTTTCGTTGTCGCTTATTTGGAGACTCAAGCTCAGGAGTTCTGCGTCGACGCTCTGACTGAGTACTTCTTTTTGGTGCCGGAGCTTGATTGGGTGCAGCCGATGAACTTGGTCTAGGTCTGTGATTGGGATGATTGCGCTGGTCGGTTTGGAAGCCCTCGTCCTCACTGGGATCTTCCACATCACCATCCAGTGTGGGGTCAATTTCAATCTCGTGTCTACCTGACGCTTGCTCTTGAGTGTCAAGTACAGGCTGAGAGGCGAGTATGTCGTCGGCAATTCTCACACCATTTGGTTGAGCGTCGATGAATCTCCGTTTGTGACGTTCTTGCTCGTCAATCTCGTTCGCCCTCGCCAGCTTTCCGGTTAATCTGGGACGGTCCTGTGTTAGAGCAGCGGACGACGTTATGTCGTCGTCGACTTGGATATCGTTTTGTGCTGTGTTTGGCATCGGTCCTTCACGAGCGGTAACGGGTGTTAAAGCAGCAGCAGACGTGCCTGGGCGGCCCCTGAAGAGGACCGATGGTCTTGCTGGTATCTTTGTGCTGCTGATTGTCAGTCTAGAGCTTTTGTTTCGCACAAATCATTGTTACCTAGATGCCGGCACTGGTGGAGGGTTATTGTTTGTAGCTAGAGCAGAGCTTTCGAGGCTCGGTGATGCTGCTTGATGTAGGTGCTCATCGTTGTATGCGTCTGGATTTTCAAGACGTTGCCTGATTTCGTCTTCCAAGGCAGTGACAATCTCATCGATACCGCCCAATCTCTTGATACTACTGTCAATCTCCGAGAGGCGCGAACTAGTCCATCGCAAGAGGTGTCTCCGGAACCGCTCCTGGGGGAACCTTTCCCGCAATTTGGTCAAGCCAGATTCTAAACTCTCCGATGAATCATCAAAGGGATTTTCGATGTCGCTGAAAAGCAGTTGTTTAATCTCCTCAGTGCGTTGCATGATCATGTCAGCATACTCGTTGCTTTTAAAGGCGTGAGGGTCGAGCATGTCCCATCCTTTAGCATGGCTGTTGTCTAACAGAGCAGTTTGAAGACTCTGAATGCCTTCCATGTCATCCCCGTAGTCGTCATGATTCTTGTTGAAATTGAGCATTGCGTTTTGAATCATCTCTGCAGCCGCCTTTTGAGATATATCAGGATCGAGCATACCAACAAGTAATTGCGTCCTAAGATTGAGTGCAAATTCGAATGTGGCTTTGACAAGGGCGCTATAGCCTGCCTGCGTTTGAACTCCAGGTCCAGTGAATCCAACCACAAAAGGTGAGGGGAAGGATTCGTCAAGAGACACTAGGTCGTCTACGAGACCTTCGCCGAAAGACTGTGTCATGATGGTATGCACGAGGATAGCTAGATTCGCTTTACAGATCACATCATCTGGTCGCCAAGGTCGGGAGACCTTAGGCAATGGCTGTTGACTTCTTTTTCTCAAGAAGGCGCGAAGAATGGTGTCGAGTTTGAGGTACTCTCCACCGCGAGTGAACACAGCCCGCGTGTCTTCCAGTGCTCTCCGGCAATCGTCAGCCTTTTGTCGCTGTCTCGAGTCAGGATCTTGCGATTCGCGAATGAGTGACTGTAGCTCGTCGCGTTGTCCGGTGCGTGTTTTGAAGCAACCAAGAAGTCTTCTAGCTTGTGCGTTGAGCTCTTCCAAGTTACTTTCCATTTCGACAGGGTCGAGTATTTGGAGTTCAGTCTGAGAGTAGGTCTCTATCGGAGCAGAGTCGGCGTCAGAGATCTCCTCATCCTCAGATGCTGCCGATTGTTGACGGCCGTCGTCGTCTGGGATTTCACTCGGACCTTCAGACAGAGGCTCGAGCTCTAGGCTACAGGTCAGTGAACATGGCACGGGATATAAGCATGGAGGATAGTTCAGAATCATGTCGAAAATCGATCACACACGCGTCTTGCTGGAGCAAGCATGACTTACGTTGTTGGGTCTGACGAGCGTTCCGGGCTGTCCCTTCACCTACAGTCCTGGCCTGACGGTGCACTAAGCGTGGCTCGATGCTAGGCTCTCGGCTTTGGCTCCTGGTGCGCGCCATCTTGTAGGGTGCAAAGTCAAGGTTGTTGTGTTGTGGTTTGTTTAGAGATAGGCAACCGCGCCTTACGCGGAGAGACTTACAGACCCGGCAGCACGTGATTTATCCCTACTTCTAAACCTACAGGTAACTTCAAACCACCAATTGTCACCATTGTCGCCAGATACAGAGGGTTAGGTTTTGTCTTTGGGTCAGGATGGGGATTGGCTTTGATTTGGGGACATGTACTAGATCTCCGCATGAAGAAACCCTTATACCCTAGACCACCAGTATTTCGCGATGACACTGGATCATGGTCTGTGCTTCATGTTGAGAGTGTCACCCGTTTTGTCATAGTTCCGCCTGCCTGGCATTCCCTCACTATTCATTGATGGCCTCTTCATTAACACAAGACGGACATGAATGGAAGACCTGTCAAAAGTGTACCAAAGTATGTGTACAATGCAGGAAATTTTGCTCAAGATATAGAGGTTCTTCGTACTATGCAGTGTTGTATTGATTGTAAAGAAAACCAAGCTCAGAAGCTGAAACCAAACAGAGCTCGCATGTTGAATTTCGCCGACAACCTCAGGTGCATTGAAGTCGTGTGCCACTACTGAAACTGCTCAAAGATAGATACTAACAAAAGGCCTGACTCTCGAGACAGGCATGCAACGCGTGTCCTAGCCGCCTTCTCACCAGTTTGCCGCATGGCGATACAATTACGAAGCTTGCTTGGCAATGTAGAAAGGAGGCGTTCAGAATATATCGTTGTTATCCCTGAAAAACAGTTATTGCGCCTCAACCTTCACCCTTTTTTCTTGCATTCACTTCTGTTCTTTTACTTTACCGTCTTTCATATTGTCTTCTCTATACGATTGCATACCGGACTTTATTGAGTAACGTCCCAGACTGGAGCATTGAGATTCGGAGCAAACTTAACGCTAGAGCTGTTTTCGTCAGCAGCCCACCGATATCTACTCTACGTCGCATATACGATCCGGACATCTTGACCGACATCCGCCAATATGAGAGTGCGATCGCCCCCTTCGACTCTCTTGCTACTTCTTTTACCTGCAATCGTCTCCACAGCAGCGATTGAACCAAAAGCGCAAGATGGAGTCCTTGCAGCCAAGGCACCGGTCGCTGGCGCCGTAAAGGACTATACTGCCATCACCACTTCGAACGCACGTGCACCAACACAAAAGCCAGTTGTTGGTACGAAAGATGCTCCTGTAGACGGTCAGGATGGAAAGCCGCATGCAGGGCCATTTGTCGACATTACCCCCGAGGACAAGAAGAAGCCAGCAGCCGTCGCCGAGGATCTGGTGAAGCCTCTTCCCACATCCCTTTCAAAGTTGAAGGGAAGCGATGCCACAGATTTCGATTCTATCCCGGAGAAAAATGACGGAGTTATGGATGACGTGAACCGTTTAGCCCCCAAGGAGGGCACCACCGGTACTGAGGGAGGCGTCACGGAGAGAAACAAGAAAGAGAAGGAAGCACAAGGCCAGACTGGCGAGAAGGTCGAGAAGAAGCCAGAGACACCGAAAGAAGCACCTCCGCTTCCTCATAGCGAGGAGGAGCGCATCAGCAAGGATTCGCCAGAAAAGGTCAAGGACGCGATCAACCCTGTGGGAAAGCCCAAGGGTGCTCAAGGACTCGAGGTACGACGTAGTGGTCCAAACTACCTAGCGCGTGACTAACAGAGCACGATAGAAACCGGCCGACCTACCCGAGAAGCCTCACGAGATCCCAGCACCTGCACCCAAGAAGGCTGCAGAGTTAGAATCTGAAAAGAAGGACACATCCGCACACGCAGCACCAGTAGACACTGGATCTTCCGGAACACTGACCCATACCGTGGGCTCTACTCTGAAAGACACATTACCCTACACTGAGGGCAAACAACCGACACCACTTCTTGGAGGAGATGAAACTGAAGGCATCATCCAGCCTTTCCATTCTTTCGTTCTCGCATTCACCATGATCATCTTCTCCGAGATTGGTGACAAGACTTTCTTGGTCGCCGCGCTTATGGCTATGCGTCATCCTCAGCTCGTTGTTTTCTCTGGTGCATTCTCCGCTCTTATTGCCATGACTGTACTTTCTGCTGTTCTCGGACATGCAGTCCCAACACTTCTTCCCAAGCACTTGACAGCATGGCTCGCAGCTGGTCTCTTCCTTGTTTTCGGAGGCAAGCTTTTGCGTGAAGGCCTTGAGATGGACAAGGACGCTGGTGTTGGAGAAGAAATGCAAGAGGTTGAAGCCGAGCTGGAAGAGAAGGAACATCTCGCACGCAAGGAGGGCCGCAGAAGATCATCAGTCTCACCATATGTTCTTGAAGCTGGTCGTGGCAGAAGATCTGGCTCGCGTCACAAGTTCCCTGCACGCGCACAATCTCCTCTTTCTGATGATTCAAGATCACCTTCACCATCCGGACGTGGAGCAAAGGCTTCAGTGAGCAACGCACTTGGTGGACTCAACAACCTTCTTGGTCTCCTTCTTTCTCCTGCATGGGTGCAGACCTTTGTAATGACTTTCCTCGGCGAATGGGGTGACCGATCTCAGATTGCTACCATTGCCATGGCTGCTGGACAGGACTATTGGTGGGTGACAGGTGGTGCTATTGCAGGCCACATGATCTGTACTGGTATTGCTGTCATTGGTGGACGTGCTCTTGCTGGTAAAGTGAGCTTGAGAGTTGGTAAGTACACTTTGGTCATTCTGTACAATGGCATGGAGCTAACATGATTTCAGTTACTTTGGGTGGAGCAATTGCTTTCCTGGTCTTCGGTGTTATCTACTTTTTCGAGGCTTTGTACGACTAGACGACGCACATATTGGTTGCGAGTGGGTTAAAGAAGTTGTGGTGGTGGTAACATTTGCTGGTCTGCATAGCATCAAAAAGGACATGGGCACACAATGGGCGGCTCGCGTGTAATGGGAAAAGTGATAAACAATAGTACTTAATGAACACCATCTTCTATTTGACAAGACCGGCCTCCCGGCATAATATCGTGTGGACAGAAAGCAGCACACGAGACATTACCGAGTATGTATGAACAGTGAACATGTTCGTGGCAATGGGCCTGCGGAAGCTTCGACCTCGGCCACTCGGTAACGGCGAAGGAAATGATAGCGAGGGCCGAGAATGTTCTTATCCGACACATGTTCTTTCTTCTGATTGTTATCATAGATGTCGCCCCCAGATCCGACGAGTGATATATTGGTTGGTTGTGGAGACACGATAGCTAAACAACCAAGCAACTGTGGCTCTCTCCAACCTGCTGCGTAACTGGTCTATGGTAGTTTGAGTCGATGATATCTTGGTTGTCGAAAAGTGTTGACGTTCGTTACAAAAAGACTTGACGATTGATATCATCATCCCCAGGGTTCTCGTTCGGCCCCGCAGCGGTCTAGTGGGGGACACGGACTTTGTTTAATTATGTGAGCAAGCAACTGCGAGACAAGTCGAACCATTATTCCACCTGTTTCTGTCTTCCCCTTTTCGATTTCCTACTTGTCCTCGTTCGAAAGACACCACTCAGCTTTCCTCGAGTCTCTCCGAGCGTAACATCCCAAAACAATCGAGACAAAGCTTTCAATCGCAGCTTCCTTATCAACTCAACATTTTGGCCCGCTCCTCGCTGTCGTGTGCCCCTTGGATAAACCACCCAGCATGACCGACCGACCCCCGCCGCTCAAGCGCCGACGAGTGTCAAACTCGGCCGAAGACATGCAACACAGTATTGTTGATCCGGGCACCATCAAGATCAACGTCAGCGGAGCCTACATCATTGATAATGGCGAAGCCCAATCACCCGCCAGCGATAGCGGAGTCGAGGAACAAGGCTATGAGCATGACCGCCGCGACATCCGTCTGCCGAATCATACCTCAGTCGTCAGCCACGTTGCCGCAGACATTGGCGGCTCCCTTGCTAAAGTCGTTTACTTCTCACGCGAGCCTGGTGCAAAAGAGCCGGGAGGTCGTCTACACTTTTTGCGCTTCGAGACGGAGAGGATCGATACGTGTATTGAGTTTATGCGCGAGTTGCAAAAGAAGCAGAAGAGAGCCAATGGCGGAAAGCAATCCGAACTCTGCGTCATGGCTACCGGTGGTGGCGCTTTCAAGTACTACGATCGCATAAAGGAAAGATTGGGCGTTGATGTTATGAGAGAGGATGAGATGGAGTGTTTGATTCAAGGGTTGGACTTCTTCATCACTGAGATCCCGAATGAGGTATTCACATACCATGACGAGGACCAGGACAACCTTATACACTACACTGACGCTCGCGCTGACGTGTATCCATATCTCCTTGTCAACATTGGCAGTGGTGTGAGTATGATCAAGGTCGAAGGGCCTTCCAAGTTCCAGCGTATCGGCGGAACATCACTCGGTGGTGGTACCCTCTGGGGTCTGCTCTCTCTGCTCACCGGAGCACGCACATTCGACGATATGTTAGCAATGGCAGATGCTGGCGACAACTCGACAGTAGATCTTTTGGTCGGCGACATTTACGGTCAAGGAATGGGCTACGACAAGATTGGCTTGAGCGAGAGGACCATTGCCAGTTCATTCGGCAAGGTCTTCAAGCGAAAAAGAGAGGCAGAACAGAATGCCGAGGACGGACAACTACAACATGAAGATGGTCCAGGAGGATACGATACAGCAACACCAGAAGGTGCTGCTAAGCAACAATCAGATCGCAAGTTTGACATTGGCGAGGGTCGTATGTTTGCACCTCAAGACATTTCACGGAGTCTGCTATATGCAGTCAGGTTAGTTTTGCCCCAAACCCAGTATCGCTAGGCTTGCAGATCACTAACAGCAACCACAGTAACAACATCGGTCAAATCGCCTACCTCCAATCAGAAAAACACAACCTCAAGCACATCTACTTTGGCGGTAGTTTCATCCGCGGCCATCGTCAAACCATCCACACCCTATCCTTTGCCATCAAGTTCTGGAGCAAAGGCAACAAACAAGCATACTTTTTGCGTCACGAAGGCTATCTCGGTGCAGTAGGCGCATTCCTCAAACGACAACCCAGAAATTTTGGCCGCAGAGGCAGTGTTCATGAAGAGGAGTCATGAACTTCTGTTCTCTTTGATCCTTTATCTTTTTCCTCTTCTGATCAACACATTCGCTATACCCTAGACCTTTTTGTTTTGGATACGCGTAACGGCATAGATTCGGTATAATAGAAAGAAAGCAAGGCATTGATTTTGTTCCTTCTCATAATAGCTTTCTTGTTTTCCAGGGCGTCGCCATTTAGTGCTGGCGTAAAATTCAATTTTCTACACCAAATTCTTCACACTTTTCGTCAGTGTGAACGAGCACACAAGCAGACGAATCGTCCGCGTGACAAAAAGAGTCTGAAAGAATTGCGATTGCAATGTCAGTCAATTGATCAATAAAAAGACAAAAACAGATGTCGCAGCCGTGAATCGAACACGGGGCTCGTGCATGGCAAGCACGAATTTTACCACTAAACCACTGCGACTTGTGTGATTGGATGATGAAAAAACTGCTTCACGGCAGTCAATATATTTCTGGATCAAGCTGTTCGCAGCCTCTTGCGAGTCGTCTTGCCAGGCCAATTTACTACCTAGCTCTCTCACTTCTCCACATCAATCATCAACCCATCGCCCCTAACTTTTCCATCAACAACACCACCCCACACAAAAACACATCCACCATCGATTTCCTTGACTTTCGATGCGCCAAATCCTGTTCTTCCGCCTATGCCTCTGTCGTTTTGTCCTTCTTGTATCATGATGCCTTCGGCATTGAAGTATCGTACCTCTGCCCATTCGTTCGTTGCATTCTTTTTGCTGATTGCGTCGCGAGCGCGGTCCTTTAGACTCGCTGCTGTGGTGGATGACGAGGTGAGTTGCATGGTTGAAAGAGTGTGTGGCGTAACGTGAAGGAGATAATTACGGCCTTGACCTGTGGTTATGGGTAATAATGCCGCTGAGCCCTCTGGGGTTGGAGGTGCAGCTTTTTCAGTAGAGGGTGGGAGGTAGCACCAAGGGCTCAATGGTATAGGACCTGCGGTTGGAGAATTGGTATAGGAGGGCGAGCTGAAGGAGAGATCGAGGTAGTGTGTTGAGCTTCTTGAGACCAAGTAGAGGCGGTTGTCGTGGAAGGTTATGCTGGGACTTGTGGTTGCAAGGTATGTTGCTGGAGGTGAGGGCAATTGAGACCATGTTTTTGAGGCGATGTCGAAGGTCCAGAGGTCTGAGGTGGCTCTGTTAAAATGTGTCAGTCTGGACGCCCAAATTGTATTGAGCAAAACAAGCAACGAGATATCTCTCCGCATGCTACTGCATATCACAGTTCATGCTTCCCTAATGGTGCAGAGCAATTTATGAGCTGTAGAATTGTATGATATTCTCACAACAGAGCAGTATCCATTGAGAGCCGACACAATCTCCGACTCTCTTTGGATGAAGCTGAGATATGAAAATGACCGTGTCTTCATGCAACTACACACATGAAAGACTTTTGGAGGAGGGGAGTATAATAAGACCGGAAGGTCGACATACCTGTCTTCATCCTCACAGATACCCCCAAACACAACGAATGTGCCATACGTGCTCGGAGTCGATGGCTCAGGCACCATCTTCGCCGGATCTGGAGGTAGCTGAGGAGCTACATTCTCATCGGTCCTCTGATGCTGAGGTTGAGGCTGTGCACTTGCAGTAGCAGCTGCAAAATACCTCGCCTTTGGTACATCTCCCACAGCAGCATCCAAGCTTGACCAGGAATTCGTATCTGTATCGAAGACCCACACTCGGCCTTTCTCCTCGAGAAGTCCATTCGCGTCCGAGCCACCAAAGATGTAGATTTGGTCGTCTATGACTGCTGCACTGTGGCCATATCTTGCAGGTGGCGATGCGGATGTTGGTTCAAGACGTTGATAATCTGTGCTTTCTATACCTGAAGAAGGAAGAATAATCATATGCATAGCATTATCAGCAAGCTGGAGTTGTGTCAGCCAGAATGTCCATGATAAATTTGCTCGGAACTACCACCAACCTCATTACCATGTGTCTTTCCTCCGAAGACGTATGCCCTTCCTTTGACCTCAGAAATGCTGTGGTGTACTCGTGGTAGATCTACATCGGTAATAGGCCTGATAGTCGCTTTGAGTGGGAGAGTTGGATCGTAAATGCCTTTGGCCAGCGCAAGACCACCTTCGACCAGGTGCTCGACTGCATACAAGACTCCTGCTGCTTCTGCCATTTGTTATGATTTTCTTTTCACTTTAGTGGATGATGACAGGTAAATTAAAAAAGGAGGGAT
>Ga0068628_1000495_pt1 | contig 14094 bp, 15 predicted proteins | sample InSIn2gowninarea_FD_77431 | JGI IMG/M metagenome (GOLD analysis project Ga0068628, IMG submission 77431) | Clean room microbial communities from NASA Spacecraft Assembly Facility at Jet Propulsion Laboratory, Pasadena, California, USA -... ... | reverse complement strand
TCCCAACTCATTAATCAATTGCAAACAGTTCCAAATTCCACAGCAAGCTACTCTTGGCAGGATGAGATTCTTCACTACAAGGAAAAAGTAGTGATATCACCAACATCCACCCTCAAAAGTCACATTTTGGCAGAGTTGCATTGATCTCCCACTGTAGACTATTCAGGCCTTCAGAAGACTTATGCTCGCACTTGAGGTTCATTCTTTTGTATAGGTATGGAAAAGTACATTCTTACTTTTGTAGCTGAGTGTGATGTGTGTCAGTGCCACAAAGGAGAAATAGTCAGATCCCTAGGCACCTAATAGCCATTGCCCATCCTTGCCTCAATCTGGATAGAAGTTTCAATGGATTTAATTACTAGTATTCCAAAGTTAGGAAGCAAATCAGTCATCATGGTGGTTGTGGACAAACTTTATAAGTATGCTCATTTTTGCGCCCTACCCCACCCTTTTACACCCACTTTGGTGGCTCAATCTTTCATGGACTAGATCTTCAAATTATATGGCATGCCCACTTCCATTGTGTCTGATCGTGACCCAATCTTCACCAGTTTTGGCAGGAATTCTTCAAGCTACAAGGTACCCAACTACAACTCAGTACTTCCTATCATCCCCAAACTGATGGTCAAACTGAAGTAGTCAACAAATGTTTGGGGACCTACCTTAGGTGTTTCACTTCGAAAAAGTAACATCTATGGGTACAGTGGTTACCTCTAGCCGAATGGTGGTATAATACTAACTATCATGCCATCACCCAAGATGACTCCATATGAAGCAGTTTATGGTCAACTCCCCCCTTCACCTACTTCTTATATCTAGGGATTCTCTAAGGTACAAGCATTGGATCAACCCCTATAGAACCATGAAACCATGCTTTCCCACCTCAAAGAGAATCTCCATCAAGATTAAAATAGCATGAAACAACAGGTAGATCAACATCATTCAGAGTGCAAATTTCAAGAAGGGGATCAGGTATTCTTGAGGATGCAACCATATAAGCAAACATCACTCAAAGACAAGGGTTGTAAGAAATTATCTCCAAAATTCTATGAACCATATCAAATACTTCAGTGCATCAGAGAAGTAGCCTACAAGCTAGCCTTGCCATCCATTGCAAAAATCCATCCCGTCTTCCATGTCTCACACCTCAAGAAAGTGGTTGGGAACAATTGCAGAATTCAAACCAGTCTACCAGAATTGGATGAAGAAGGTTCAATCTAGATTCAGCCTGAACAAGTTCTTGACACATGAGAATGGCACCTATGTAGCTGCGCGATCAAGGAAGTCCTCATCATGGAAAGACATCTCTCGAGAAGAGTGACCTGGGAACCAACCATTTTTCTTTAGCAGTTTTCACAGCTTCAGCCTTGAGCACAAGGCTATTTTTATGGGGGAGGGCATGTTAGGCTCCAACCTTAACCCCCTTATTTATGTAATAGGGTTGAGTCATAGTTATAGTTAGTTAAAGAGTCAATAAAGCCCATATTAATAATTGTAAGTGATTGACCCACATTTAAAGAAGCGACCACTTTTAGTTGTAAATGGGCCATGGTATTAGATAGATGGTATTAATAAGAACCATGGTACTGACCCATGGTATTGCATTTATGAATCCTATATAAATGATAGAGGCTCCCCTTGAGGAGCGTCGTGTCTTATTTTGTAATCAAGCCTAGCTCTATTGGAGGTTTGCCCCTCGAAGAGGTAAGTGAACATTGCTCTCCTTTCTGAATAATAAAATACATGTTGTTATTTCTTATTGTTCTGTGTTCTAGGTATATTTCTTCGCATATTTGGTATTCTGGTATCTTCTTGCAGTTCAAGATCATAACACCCAACCTTAGTGAAAACAACAACCACTAGGTTTAAAGATGTTGAAGCACATCTCTAGACTAGACCCATAGATACGAGCATTAAGTTTCAATGCTTCCTTAGGTTAATTCAATAAATTTTAACAGTTGATCTGGAATTAAATCTCAATTTCAAGGCCCTACAAAATGTATCTGCAAAACTCCTAGAATGCAACTAAATGAGAAAATAAACCATTCCTTTTCAATGAACATCTAACTAAATACAAGTCAGAAGTTCATTTAAAAGCAAGCAAAGAAACAAGCAGGCAAATGAAAGAATGGTACTTTTTGTTGTCTTGCAAGCAAACCAATCAACATGAAAGAGTTATGTTGTTATCTTTAACTAAATTACAAGCAATCTAATTAAGAAAATGAAAAACACATCTTCCATTTTTCAACCTGTAAATGCCAAGAATTTTCTAATGCAAAAGATTGTTCTCATTTTCTAATGCAAAATGAATGCAGTAGTTTGATTTTTCAAATAAATGACAAGAAACCAAATGAACAAAACCCGAATGTTTTGGTAACCAAATGTCACATACCAATTAGGAAGGTGAAAAAACAACTAATAAAGAGAAACCTCAAACAAAGCAAGGGATCGTGCCAAACATAGCCAAAAGATCCAAATGAACAAGTAACCCAAGAAAATCTAATGTTTCAAGAGACCCTAAGCTAAACAGGTCACAGAGTCCAAACAGAAAAGTTTCAAGGGAATGAAACCCGAAATCAAATATTCTAGCAATCAGCAATTTGACACACAATAAAGAGGCATAAGAGAAGCTTAAAAGGATAGGAAACACTGGCCAATCAGCAAGAAAAACCTCAAAAATGAAACCTACAAGAATCTTCAGAAGCATAAAACTGACAACATGCGACAACAATAAAATGTTGCACCTCCCTAACTAGCAACTTTGCAATGTCATCACTGAAGTACACCAGTTAACAGTGCCCAGCCAATATCAAAGCTCTTTGCAAATGTGAGGCAATTTAATCACACAAAACAACAGATGGCGCAACTAGTCAGATAGCGCAAGCATGACTATCTTTGTGACTGCCATAAAATAAACTGCAACGACCATAAAAACAAAGGAAAAGATTCAAAATCCAGCTGAGGGAAGGCCAAAACTATCACTTATGACAAAGGAAAGACTACCAAGAGTAGTCAAACAGCCCATAACATGAAGAATTCATCCCAAATGTAAAGGAGACAATAAATAAGTAAAAAAAAATCAAATTGAGACACAGAAAACAAAGAATCCCAGGTATGGTCACCAACTTGTGTCACAGGCAAGTTCCCTCTGTGGACAGAGGCAACCCCTATAGCCCTAGTGTGGGTCTAGTCACAGTGAAGACAATACCAAATCAAATTTCCTTAGGAAGTTGATGCCATGAAGGCTTAGCTTCAAACCATTGTTTGATGAAGTCCCTGTTGTGTTGCTCTAGCCCTCGTTCTTCTAATCACTTGTACCTAAAAACAACATACAGAGCACAACCACGAACATAATAGAGTACAACAAGAAATATCTATTTAAAGAGTCAAGGAGCTTCAAGCTATCATTATGCAATTCAACATACAATATAGAAAATAATTTATTGATTTGTATTAATGTAAATTAAAGTATAACTTATGACCGAGCCTTGACATCGTAAGCCTCCTTAAAGGGTCCTGTCAGCATGTCTCCGCAAGTATTCACCCATAGTCTGTCTCCCAAAAGATGAATAACTCTCTCTCCTACCTAAGGGGCTAATGCTAGAACATTCTTACAATCAAGCAAACTCCACTCAAAACCATCCCAAGCTAAGTTATATGAGAGGCTACTTCCACACTCTAGCAAAACTCTCTACTTTTACTATCGAATTCTTGAACTCTGAAGCTAGCTGATCTCGGTCATGGAGGAAGTATTTATAGGAGGACGAGCTTCCATAAAATATGGGAGAAAGAGATTATCTCTTTGAGAGGTTGCACAAAAGTTGGAACAACCATCCCAAAGTAGAGAGGCAAGCTCGTCTGACGCAACAACCAACCCTAGGACCACCCATGAAGCTGTTACACTTTGAAGCTTCGATGAGTTGTTTAAAAAAATTACAAAAACTAGCTCGTTGTGAGTGCAACATAGAGACAGAGTGAAGACTTCACTAGGGATAGTGCAGTCTTGGCCATCTTCATGGGGGGAACAACTATTGTCCGGTGATGACCCAAAAGCATAAGTAAAAAGGGTCTGCTGCAGGAGTAGTGAATTGAGGTATTCTTCTTGAGATGACAAGGAAGACATTGACACATAGTTTGCAACATGACACAAGGCAGATGTCAATAACACATACTGCGAGTGTCCGGCATTAGGAAGTGTTGGGTTGGTGAAAAATCACTGTGTAATAGTATTAGTAACAAAAAACACACACACATAAAAAATAAAAACTCTAAAAGAGATCAACAAAAAGCTAGGGAAAAAATACGTCTAATAGCCACAACTAGTAGGAGATGAAACCCAATATTGAAGTTGGTCTAATGTAATAGTTAAGAGGGAGATGTCTATAAGAGGGAGTTAGTCTAATGTAACAATTATGATTACTACTGATCTTTTCTCAAACCTCAGTAAGAAGGGGCGAAGCACTCTAATGATGATGGGTGCCCTCCTAGAAAACAAAAAACCGAGTACGTTAATTTGTTGAATTACCAGGGTAACCCACCCTAGTCAACCTCTGTTCATCCCTATAAGTATTCCCACTAAGTTCACCTCAAATCACATAAATCATTGGGGGGTCACTGTGTTGGGAAAAACATGTGGGAAGGATACCTTAGTCCCTATATCAACTCCAATATGCTCGAAAGGATACTTGGTACATGTAATATCCACCAAAATGAAATTAAATGCAGCCTAGCTTATTTCACACTCTGATGTTTCCTCACACATAACTCCCTTATTAGAGGAGAGGTCCTAATTGATGTGAGTGCAACAGGAATTTCTATATTTAAGGACACTAGTTTTAGTTTTGTAGTCCTGGGGAATTGAATTAAATAGACTAACCCAATACACTAGCCTAAACTAATATGTGGATATCATCGAAAAGAGTGGCTAATTAATTTCATTACGAGATTGGTTTTAAAGTTACTTTCCTAATGTCTTTGGAAGGATGTTAATGTATGAAATTTTATGAGACCACTGACTCAAACATGTAGATCGTGCTATTGGGCACCAAATCAGGTTACCTTTATGTCCATTTCTATCATCCTTTTTGACCTTTTTTACTTGTTTACCCATGTTGCCATGCTAAACTTACAAGGTAAATACGCCTGACTTGTCTGATTGGAATATTTTAATTAATGAAGTAAAGTCATAGAGTCTTATCTATTCGCAACACTAAAACATGTGTTTGATCAAAGCTTTGAGAACAGGAACACTTACTTCAACATCTCACAACAGAACTGGTAAGGACCAGCCATAAGGAGGTTGCGCAGCTAGAGTCATGATTCCTTGAAACTATTCTTGGGTCCTCTGCTGATCTCAGTTATCTGGTGTTGGTGCTATTCCAACTGATGTATATTTCTGATTATGCGGTTACCATGTTTCAAGGAGATATGCTATAATGCTATTCTCCGACGCTGTGTATAAAAGGCAAATTGTTCTTGTAAATGGGGGTGGCCCCATCGATAATATAATCACCTGTTATAGATTAATAAAATATCATCTGTTTTGTTGTTCTAATATTATTTGTGTCTAACACAACCCTGATTAGAGAGTCAAGCTCGCTCTTCTGATCAAGTGTTGCATCTTTTTGTGTGTGTTATTTATTAATTTATGACTGATGTTATAGTTCTTTACTTCTTGTAACTGTTTCTGGAGTTTTATGGTTAGTTTAATCTTATAGCTATGTTTTGAATCTTAACCGAGAACCCTTGGTCGGAACGGATTGCGTTTTTGCCCCTGCATATACCTTGTGCATTGCCTTGAGAGGATACACACCTGGATTGATAAATGTCGGATTAGGGTGAATAAATAGTTCATACCTAGACATCGACATTTTGGCACTATTGTCGGGGAGGCTAACAAGGTGCAAAACAATGATCTGGACCAACCAGAGAGTCAATCTCTCATCTTGGGGAGAGAACGAGTTTTCTCACTCTGCTTCAGGTCCTAAGCATAGTTTTTTTCCGCTTGTTTACTTTTTCTTTTCTATTTGATTTTTGGCCATTCTCTTATCCTAGGGATGGTGGAGTCTTTTGATGCCCTGATCTAGGCCTTGAATTAGATTTATTTCTTTTAAAACCCTTTCAAGAAACCCTAGCTTTTACCCTCAAGAGGGAGGAGCCTTTTGACACCCTACTTCAGGTCTAGAAGTATTAGGTCTTCTTGAGGATTTTGTTTGTTTCTAGTTCTTATCTCAAGGAGGGAGGAGTCCTTTGACACCCTGCTCCAGACCTGAAACCCTATATTTTCATTTTTTTAGCTATCTTTCTTTTTTTAAGTTCTTTCATCTTGGGGAAGGAATGGTCCTTTGATACCTTACTCCAATATTGAAGCATTGTAGGTTCATACCAAGACCTTCCATTATACTAGCATTTTTATGAACAAAGAACCAAATAAGAGGGGTAGAGGGATAGCCCCATAGAGGGGAGGACAAGAACTACGAAGAAAGACCTATATCCGGCAGATCATAGCAAGGGATAAATCAGAAGCATCCTCTCGTGCAACTATGAGACCAGGGGCAAGGTTAGTGAAGTCTAAGGGATAGTTAGTAGAGAAACCAATGCTTTCTACAACATTCTTTTATGATTCCACACAACAGGTCCCTCTAGCAGTGGAAGAAACATCTAGCAACAGACCTGACCAAGAGAATATTACGCTGGTGATAGTAAAGGAATAGGTCGTAAGCTGAACATCAACAGGGTCAAACTAATCTAGTAAAAGAAAGGAGGTTGTAGCTGAGCGCTCAAGGCATGAGGACACAGGAGAAGGAAACGAAGAGGTACTCGCATCACCAAGAGACTAGGGAAGTGTTGTTAAAGCAATTCGAATTTGAGTGGTAAGGAATCCTCAGCCATCTTCCATAAAGCCTGTTGAAATTCCCAATGGTTATTAGAAGATATTTATGGCTCCCAAAACATCCACCATTGATTTTTTGATCATGGATTTGCGAGCTGGTGTGCCCACAAAGCCTATTCACCCTATTACATTGGCAACCTTACCAAACTTTCATGGGCTTGTTTTAGAAGACCCCGACACATTTCTATTTGAGTTCGACATAGTGTGCTAGGGGTATGACTATACAATAGATGACAAGAAGTTAAATATTTTCCCTTCTACATTAAAAGGAATGGCTCTGCGATGGTGCATGGGCCTTGGAGGAAAATTCATTTCCACATGGGATGGTATGTAGACAACTTTTCTAGAGAAATACCAGGATTACCGTAAATCCCGGAACATCAAGGAGGAACTTTTAAAGTTCACACAAAAAGAATATGAGAGCTTGGATGATTGTGTGGAAAGCGTCAAGTACACCTTACAGAGGTCAGGTCATTTTGACATGGATAAGGAAATTTTAAAGATTATCCTCCTTTGATCCTTTCGAGAGTACTCGATGGAACTATTGAACATTGTGGGGAAGGGAGACATCTCTAAGGAGATGTTCAAAGCTATTTGTGAATTATGTATTCAGTGCTTGAAGGGGCTTGTAAGAAATGGGCTAGGGATTCACTCAGCAAAGGGGTCTGGCAAGGGTGTTACAAAAGCAGAAATCAGAAATCTGCTAGAAAACTTAAGGACAAATATCCTCAACACTCAATCGGCACAAATGGACACTCTACAAGTAAAATAGAAGTAGTTGGAACTGGATAGGACCATGGGGATATTTTTCCTGAAGTGAAGAAAGAAGCACCTGGAAAGGGAATGTCCACTAAATTCCATAGAGGAACGTGTATTCTATGAGCTCAACCATGCCACAAGCTCATGCGCCTCCTTTCTAGGCCTAAAAGTAGTATTTCAAGGGACAAGGGAGGACATGGAGCAATTGTACCTCATTGGATCTAGGAAGCCATGGCAACCTCGACCACTGATGGGAAATCAAGGTAGGTACCCAGGTCCATCTCAGTATTTCAATAATTTTAACATGAATGCTCAGACCATGCCTTATCCCCCCATGTGGCCGCAATACCATCTCCCACCTTGGCAGCACTGGAACCCTCAAGCTAATATGAGCTCTCCATGGGCTCTAACTTGACGAGGATCCTCTCCTGGGAAGATTGGCTAGCAGATGCCACAACAACAACTCTAATTTCCCTCTAACATGCCTCCTGGTAATTATTCTACCCGTTGTCAGCTTCTAATGCAACCTAACCCTAAACCTAACAATAAGGGAGCCCATCAAGTTGATGTTCTTAACCTACCTTCATATAGTATCTCCACTACAGAGTTGTATGAAATGAATCTATGACTAAGGCGGATAGTTAATGTCCAAAATCCTCCTGTTATCATTGAATAACTTGATAGTGAAGGTAAGGAGGCAAAACCAATTAGTAAAGAGTCAAAACAAACTGATAGAAGCCAAGCACGTCCTATGAAACAACATCAATCTAAACCACCTTACCCAGAGAGGATAATTATGAGTAAACCAAGCCCTCAAGCTGAATTTGATGTATTGGGAGAATCACATAACTTATTTTTTAAAATTTCCTTGTTACTATCTATGAAGGATGTGCAATATACACAAAGACTCTTAGAGAATATTGTTCAAAGAAACCTATAGAGAAAACTAGATACCCCCTCACTATACATGTTATGGGAAAATTATCGGACTTCATGATGGGAAAATCAAAGCCGGTGAAATATGGAGATCTAGGGAACCTGATTTTCACAGTACAAATTAATGGGGTAGAGATTCCAAATGTGCTGGTAGACCTGGGTGCTGCCATCAATGTCATCACCACTAAAATCATGCATGCACTAGGTCTTCACAATTTGAAGCACACACCTACAGTATTGGAATTGGTAGACCGATCTATAGTCAAACCCGTAGGGAAGTTAGAATATATAACAATTTTAGTGGACTCATGGCACTACCCCATAGATTTCTTAGTATTACATACACAATCTTTAGTGGCAGTCATCCTTTGATTTTGGGTAGACCATGGCTGGCTACTGCAGACACTTACATTGGGTGCCATTCAGGAAATATGGTTATTTCTAATGGGTATATCACTAATAATTTAGTGTTATAACCACTTTTAGAACCAAATCCATCGATAAAACCAGCAGGTGGCAAGAAAGTTGTATCTAGGGTAGAGGTCAAAATGGAAAATGAGGAACTGAGACCAGTCCTCACTATTGGACAAGCCCTTCAGCTGAAAATGGAATCGGAAGATGATGTAATCACTTCCTTCATGGATGATCCCTGCTCTGTTTCAAAACCAAACTCGAAAATCCTAGAATCTATCCTAAGCTATGAGACTAAGGAAACTATGGAAATAGCAAAAGGATTAGAGGAGCCACCTGTTGATGCACCTCATGAAAGTGTTCAACTGGAATTAGAACCTGAGAAAACACTAAATATTAATCCAAACCTGTTAGAATCCCAAAAGAAGTAACTTGTGGACATTCTACAGAAACATAAAGAAGCCTTTGCCTATGATTATGTAGATATGAAGGGAATATCTACAAATTTATGTACCCATAATATATACATCAAGGAATATTGTCATCCTATAAGACAACCTCATAGAAGAGTGAACCCTGCATTGAAAGATGTTGTGAAAGAAGAGCTTCAAAAATTACTGGATGTAGGTTTTATCTACCCTATCTTAGATAGCCAATAGGTCTCACCGTTAGTAATGGTCCCCAAGAAGAATGGTAAATGGCAGATCTGTGTGGATTATCGAGACTAAATAAGGTGATGCAGAAAGATCATTTTACCTTGCCATTTATTGATCAAGTTTTAGACACATTGGTTGGCAAGAAGTTTTTCTATTTTCTGGATGGGTTTAGTGGATATAACCAGATCTAGATTGCTCCTAAGGACCAGGACAAGACTAGTTTCACATGTCCCTGGGGAACATTCACATACTAGGTCCTTCCTTTTGGCCTATGTAATGCTCTTGCAACATTCCAGAGGGAAATTCTGGGAATCTTCTATGACTTGATAGATGACAGTGTTGAAATTTATATGGATGACTTTACTCCATATGGGGACTCATTTTTAGAAGGGCTGAAAAATTTAGAAAAATTTCCTTAAAGGTGTATACAAGCATGTGTCTCTCTGAGTACAATAAAATGCCATATGGTGATGGAGGAGGGAATTGTTCTAGGACATTCACTCTTAGCTGAAGGAATCAAGATAGACCTAGCAAAGATAAAGGTAATTCTGCACTTCTGAACACCTAAGACACCCACACAGGTATGCAGTTTCATTAGTTGTGCTGGTTATTATAAGCGTTTCATAGAAAATTTTGCGAAAGTAGCACACCCACTATTTCAATTACTAACAAAAGATTCAAAACTTGTGTAGTTAGGTGACTATGATGTAGCCTTTACAAAAATTAAAGAATTAGTCTATAGTACTCCGATCCTTAGAGGATAAGACTAGGCATTGCCTTTCCACATTCATATGGATGCCTCTCAAATAGCAATTGGTGCACTGTTGGGACAACAAGAGGATAACATACCTTACACAGTGTACTATGTTAGTAAGAATTTGGTTCCTGTTGAATTAAACTACACGGTGACTCACAAAGAGTTCCTTGCTGTCATTTACGCCATCAACAAATTCCGACACTTCATTATCGGGTATCCTACTTTTATGCATACTAATCATGCAGCCATCGAGTATTTAATGAACAAACCTATTACCCCTGGTTGTATTACAAGATGGTTGTTGGTACTATAATAATTTGATATTACTATAGTAGATAAACTAGGGAAGGACAATGTGGTTGTAGATTTCTTATATAGGATAGAACATGATGGTAAGAATACACCAATTGAAAATAATTTCCCAGATGAGCATCTTTTTGCGGTTTCTGCTAACACTCCGTGGTATGCAGATATTGCTAATTATCTTGCTACAGGAAAGGTGCCACGTCACTTGTCATGTAAGGAACAAAGGAAGATCATTCACCAGAGTACCTGATATTCATGGATGGCAGGATATCTCTTCCATACAGGGGTTGACCAACAGATTCATCTCTGTGTGGAAAAAGATGATATTTTTGAGATATTAAAAGCTACACACAATGGATCCTGTGGAAGACAGTTTGTAGATATAAGAACAAGGTCATAAGGTGTTGTAAATGGGATATTACTGGCCCTCCATATTTTGTGATGCTCAGGATTATGTTTGAAGGTGTGATAGTTGTTAATGGATGGGACAACCTAGGAAAGTAGATGAAATGCCTCTTCAGCCCTATATAGTCCTTCAACTGTTTGAGAAATGGGCCATCAATTTTGTTGGGCCCTTCAACCCACCCTCTCATCAAAAAGCTTACATCCTTGTATATACTGATTATGTAACTAAATGGCTGGAAGCCAGAGCGGTCATACGAGCAACAGAGCAAGTAGTGGCAGACTTTCTTTTTGAAGAAATTTTTGCCTGATACTATACTCCAAGAGAAATTGTATCGGATGGAGGATCATAGTTCACATATCATATGATAGGAAAGTTGATGCAGAAAAATGGGGTCAAATATATAATGACAACCTCCTATCACCCCAGGTGAATGGACAAGTAGAAAGTACAAACAAGGTATTGGAAAATATCTTAACAAAGACAGTACCAAGCGATCACTGGGACTGGGCACAAAAAATTCTAGAAGCTTTATGGACATACATAAAAACATGGTAGAATACAACTAGGTTTTCTCCATTTGAATTATTCTATGGAAAATCTCCCCTTGTCTCTGGTGGAATTTGAGATCAGTACACTCAAAACAGCTCTAGAAGTAGGCCTATATTTATCAGAAGCATAGAAACACCAACTGGAATAGATGAATGAGCTGGATGAAATTTGAGCAGTAGTTGTCTAGAAGACTACTACTGTTCAATAGAAAATAATGAAATGGCACAATAAATTTACCAAAAGTAAGGTGTTTCATGTGGGGATTGGGTATTACTATATGACTCCCGATTTAAGGATTTCAAAGGCAAGCTTCGCACTCACTGGATGGGACCATATCAAGTGGATACATTGTTCGACAATGGAACAGTTAGACTGGTTACAATAGATGTGAAGCATACCTCATTCCTAGTAAACGGACATCGTCTAAAACTATACCATTGTCTAACCTCTAAAGATGCCTTTGTCAAACACCTTTCTATTTTATCTGGGAAAGAGGATACTCTCACTCTACTACTTTGGAAAAATAAATAAATAAAATAATATTAATATATATATATATATATTGTTGCTACTTACTTGACTGTATTTTGCAGGAATAACAAAGAAATATGTCGAGGAGAAATGTAACACTTGGTGCTGTTACTCTACAACTACTGTTACTCTGTCAGTGTCGTTACTCCACAATTGTTGTTACTCTGCTGGTGCTATTAATTCGCAACTGTTGTTACTCTACCGGTGTCGTTACTCCACAACTGCTAGTTACTCCACTAGTGTCGTTGCTCTATAAATTTCATTACTCTGTCATTGCCATTACTCTGCCAGTGCCGTTACTCCTGGTGTTGTTACTCATTGTGCTATTACTTGATGTTGCTTCTAATCATTGTTGTTATTACTCAATGTGTTGTTACTCGTTGTTGCTACTACTCCATCAACATTTTTGCTGCTACTCCACCATAAGGTAGGTCCACAGGTACATCTCTGTCGATTTTATGGATTTAATTAAATATTCGAAAAAGGACATTAAAATGTGCCGAGGACAGTAGTCATTAAGTTGGGGGGATGAACTCTCATAATAAATGACGACATACCTCGAAAAAGCATTCATGACACACGATAATCACCTAACAGAATCTAATGATTTTGGTACTCCGTAATCATACCTTTGATGTGTTGGAATGTGTATTCATACACGCAGAGTCATATTAGTCACCCTCCCAACACGCTACATTAAAATCCTAAAATATCTAACAATACCACCACAATCTGTCATCATTTTCAAACGTACCAGTATTGTTTCATCCGTTGTCCCCAAAAGCGGCCATGATGTTATTTCAGTTGCCAACAGTTTGGAGCCGTGTCACTCTCCCCTGCTAGCCAAATGCAGCCGTTGCACTAATTCTGCCTCTACAACAATGGGTGGCTGATCTTTGCGACATGAACCTGAGGATACAAGGAGAGTTCAGAGAAATCAGGAGGTGTGGCAAGTTTTTGAGAACGCAAGCTAGGATGTTTATTTCGATAGGTTGAGAGGGTCGAATGAAGAAATGGTGGTGGAGTTTGCATTGAACTTGGGAGAAGGAGGCTCTCAGGTCCGCGGAATTGAGATCCCTGTGATAGAGGCAACCATCATGGAAGTTAGTGGGCTCCCTCAAGTTGGACAGTGATGATTTTCAAGAAGGACTTCCCTTCCATAATTTCCCCAGGCTTTTCTACAATCAGGAGAAAGTATCATGCAGAAAGGTCAAGGATATGACATAAACTCGCTACCACATCCATGGGGAGGAGTAGTAGAGTTTGTCATAAAATATATGACGTACGAAGAAGGATACTCCACCATCTTCAAATACCATCTCTGCATACTAGCTCACCTGCGATTTCCACAGGTAGAAGCTTTTTCAATGAATGTGCCCTATTTTCTACTAAGGAGCCTTCACTTAATGGAACATTTGGCTCAAGGGTCGTGATAGGTATTGGCGGTCATCACTCACCATGGGTTGATTCAGCTGTTAATAATGAATGCCATCAGATGAATCCCGATCCCATGGAAATTGTTTCTAGATTCCAGGGAGGAAGAAATAGAAGCTGCTATGGTTGTCAGGGCAGATGAACCTGAAGCTATGCAGGAGGAGGAAAAAGATGATGATTATGTTGACCATGACGAGCTGGAGGAGATGGAGATGGAAAATGAAGAACTTGAAGAAGAGGTGGCTACCCAAGAGCCAACCAAAACTATGGAGTCAATGGAAGATACGAGGGCTGATACAAGAAGGCCCACTAGTAGCACGACCGAGGCTATCACACAAGAACTAGCCTTGACCATGGAACTATCAGAGCAAGTTGATAGTATGGTAACCATGGAGGTAGACCCATAATAGGAAAAAGTGTACAAATTGGTCGATATGGTGACCGAGGGTACCCCCAG
>Ga0068628_1000494_pt1 | contig 14099 bp, 14 predicted proteins | sample InSIn2gowninarea_FD_77431 | JGI IMG/M metagenome (GOLD analysis project Ga0068628, IMG submission 77431) | Clean room microbial communities from NASA Spacecraft Assembly Facility at Jet Propulsion Laboratory, Pasadena, California, USA -... ... | reverse complement strand
GTCAGGGGATGAGCAAGATTGTACTGCGAAGTCACAATGCCTTGATATTTATCAGTTGTCTGAGGAGAAATGGAAAATCGCTGAAGTTTGTGAATCAGAGATTCAACTTCAGGAGGTTCAATGGTAGATTTGTCTAAAATATCAGGGTGTGTAGCAGCGGTTGATACTCAAACGACTTATAACTCTGGATTTAAATGTACTGGGGAAGTCGGGGGAGATGATGAGGGTGATTTACTCTCAGAATGGTATTTAGATTTTGACTTAGGTGCTATTCACAGTTCAGGCCCTCCTTCTAGCGCCAAATATGTTGAAGCCCCGAAAATTGGGTCAAAAACAAAGGGGATACCCGCCCAGTCTGAACCTTGGTTGGCAGCTCCTTATCTATTTGGTATAGCGGGTCTGACTGGGGATAATGGGACTAGTTTCCCAATCTAAGGGTGTGTGTGTAGAATTAAATGTTTCTGATCTAAAAGTTCCTATCTAAGCTATTCTAATTCAAAATTTAATCTAACTATATGCTATTGTAATCTAATGAAAACATCACATCTAATCTATGCTAACTCGGGATGTAATTCTTTTATTATGCGATCTAAAGAGATTTAAAATAATAACTGGTAATAAATATTATTCAACGGTTATAAGAAAGGAAATCAATTAATATGAACCACTTTGCATTAAAAGTTAGGCAAAACAGTTATGAATAGAATATCGCATAATAAGTCATTCATACATTAAACATAAATAAATGGCTCCACTGTACAAAAGTGCCAAATGGTAACTCAAGCATTCATGTAATATCATATAAACAACTAAAAATTGTATATTACTCTAAGAATATAAGCAGAAATGGTCAAGAGATAAAAGCACCATTTATGACTGGTCCTACTCATAAGCTTCAAGCAACAATGATTTCTTTCTCCTTGTTCTAACATCTACTAAGAGTACAGAAGTGCAATATTAGTAGCATATATCAAATGTAAACATCAACGAATCTTGATCCATTCATTCACCAAAACCTCCTCTAAGGGTGCAAAAGGGAATGTTCTTAGGACAAGTTTTTGATAAGTTTCTGAACCCTTCTCTAAATGCATGAGAAGGTTTTAAATAATACTAACTAAATAACTTAATTACATAGATTTAGTATACGGTTTAAATGACCGCCCTTCTTCTAAGAAAAATTATTTCTAAAAAATTAATTCTAATCTCTACCTATTTTTCTATTTGCTCCTTAATGTTGTAAGCATTCAACATTTTCCTGGGAAGAGTCGGATGATTGCCTTCTGCTTTTGTTTGAGCTAAGAAAATAGAAATGACAAGTGCTGACACCATTTTTTAGTAAACTAGAAGATACTTTTGGGAATTATTCTATGACTGAGTGTATTTACTGCGTATATACTTAGTAATAACCCAAATTTCCTTCAAATTGCTTCTACCTTTGCTATATTGGTTTCTAGACTCACGAATGACTAATCAGTTAGGGACTTTTCTTTCTGAACAATTTTCTTAGCGATAAAAAAATTGCCTCCGTTCTTTGATCTGGGCCTTTCTGGTGCATTTTTCGTTTTTAGCTCCTTTTCCTTCACCGAGTATAAGCTTCAGGATTTTGTAAACATACTACTTTTGTGAGCTTCTGACCTTGGGTGTTCAGTCACCTATTGATATCAACATTTTTTCACTCACTCATTTAACTATAGTTTTGACTGAGAGATCAGCTATGGATAGTTTAGTAGTGCTCTAGAATTTTGCGGCTCTGTTGCATATGGTATCCATTCATGAGGGCATTTCTTCTTTGTCTCTGAGAATTGAAGCTTTACCTTTTCCCTTAGTCATTTCCTGCACATTGCTTCATGTTGTTTCCTGTTTTGTATTCTTGCAGTTCGCACAAAGGGAAAGAGTAATGACAATAAATATTGACAAGAAAGCTCTAAGCTCTACGAATGTATAAAATCATGCCACCCATTGTGAACTATCTCTTCGAAAAACACAAAATTGTCTTTCATTAACACTTGGCGTACATTCATTAATTTTCTTTAAGGCGCACATCCAATATTTTGGTTTACGGACAGATTTTCTTGAATGTTGAGCGGAGCAAAATTTGTGATGGGCGATTTCTGCAGCTCGCATTGTAGCATCACATCATCGCGTTATCGCATTTTTATCAAGATGTGTTATCGCAAAGTTTCCTGATCACGTTTATCACAGAATCGCAAATTGTTGTATCACGTGATTGCAAGATCGCAGATCACAGCATCGTGTTATCGCATTATTGCAAGATCACAGATCGCGGCATCGCGTCATCACATTATCGCAAGATCGCAGATGGCAGATCGTTGCAATTTGTTAAATTATTATGTGTTGTTTATGCGATGTTGTGATATGCGATATCGCATATCGACCATCGGATATTTCTTAATATTTTCATTTATGGGGGTTTCTTAATGTATGCAATGTGATGAATTTCGTGTCTCCTTTTTGCAGTTTTTATTATGCTCATAAAGAAATGTCTTACTTTCTTTGCGCGATGCGATATATTTTAAGGAGTATAATACATGAATTTTTAATTAAATTTTTTGAATTTTTTACTAAGGGTCCCCACTTGCTTAGTGGTATTGGTAATACTAAATAAGGAGGGGGGTTGTTGGTGGCCACAACAGGAACCAAGAAATATCAGTGGAATGACACTAATCAAAATCCCAGAAGCTGACTCACCCACCTACAAACATCTATATATGGATCCCTCATCCTAGAGATCTAGAGACCAGAACTTTGAATTTGCAAGTAAGTCGTGTTGGTTTCTCTTTGAAGACATTGTTTGGTGATCTTAATTTGTATGAGGTGAAGAGAGCTTTCATGCTGGGAGGATGATGCTAGATCAGACAGCTTGGTTGTAATCCTCTCTTCTACTACTTCTATCAATAAATCTATTTGAGTTTTCCTCCATATGATTGTATATCTCTGAATCTTGTATTTGTATATGCATTTATATGGTTAATGTACATTTGATCCTACATTTTTTATGGTTATATATCTCTATTCTTTGATGGTATTTTTCTACCTTGACTCTACAGGTTTTCTTTGAAGTGGGACAAGTGAGAAGGAGTAGCGAAAAATCTATCAAAGGAGAGAGGAAACAGGAAAGGAGACTAGTGAAAAACTGAGGTTGGTACTCTATACATCTCTCTCATCTATCTCTCATAAAGGAAAACACAACTAACTTTGGTTTGTTTGTTTCTAAGATAGCTATCTGTCTTAGTGGGACTAGAAGCTCTAAATATACACTAGTTTTCCCAATAACAAAATGGTTATTCCACTGGGGAGCGAATATTTTGTTTTTTCTATTACTGTTGTTTTCTTTATAAACCACAAACAGAGCTTAAAGTTAAGCCAACTAGCCTTCGAATTGCTTTCGTTATGCAACTTCAAAGTAGATCAACGTTGTTTCAGTCAATCTCCCCGTTGGTTTATGAACTGAACATCTGACTTGCAAACATCCTGAGTGCCTTGGTGGTAGCTCAAATAACCTCATTAGATAAGCCCCTATACTTTGTGTTTACTGATAGTCATTAGCTCATCCTAAATCCTTGAACTTAGTTTCAAACTATGATTTAAAACCAAGCTCAATCTCGTCCCTAGACCATCGCACTATCTCTCATTGGCAATCTGGATGCATCGCACCTCTCGTGTGCTACAGATGAGATGCATCCTTGTTTCCCTGTGTTACAATTGTGATGGTTGACTAAGACTATTTCTACCTCCAAATTTTTGTTTTTTCTTCATTGTCTTCAACCTTATTCAGTAGTTTTGTTGTCTATGATCAATACATCACTATTGAAACCTTCTTCCTTTGCATTATCTAGCCTCCACTGATGAGGAATTGTGAATTTGTTTAATGTATTTTTCATCATTTACAGTTCTCCTTTGCAAGAAGTAGCTTAATCAAACCATCATATTTTGATTTGAAAGTGTCGCAAGTGTCATTTTCAATCAAGAAAAAGAGTGTCATAAAGTCTTCCTCTTTTAGATAGTTGATTACACTTTTTCCATTGTATTTGATTTGATTTATTAAGTATTTTGAAGTGTCAAAAGTAGTTTTAAATTCAAAATCATAAATTTTTGTCTTAGTCTTCCTTTTGTTTTTTGAATTCGAAGTCGCAAAGTGTCATCTTAATCTTCCTTTCATTCTTTGAATTCAAAATTGTAGAGTGTCGTCTTAGCCTTCCTTTCATTTTTTGAAGAGAAAATTGTTAGTACTGTCGCTTTGAAAGAAGGTAGTTTAGATCTGTACTTAGTTTTATTTTTGTCATTCTCACATTAAGGAAACTGAAAAACGATACATGCATGTGCATTGCATTTAGACTTCATGCTGAAATTGATTTAGAAAAAGTGCATCTAGTGTGTGCTCTATGCTCTATGTTGAAAGAATTTCATTTCTCTTTCCTTTGTAGCTAATATTTTCATTGCAAAAAGAAAGTAAATGATTGTTTATCATCTTAGATTGCATATTTAGGAATTGTATATCTACATCATGCAGTGAACCTTAAAGGAAAACTTCTTAAGAAAGATCAACTGTAAAATAAATTTCAATGAACATGAAAATGCTTTGGAACCTAATGCACAACATTTAGAAGTCTAGGCTAGAGATGTATTCCAACATCGTAAAGCCTGGTAACTATCGCTTTCATCGTAGGTTGGGTGATTCCTCCTCTTTGGGATAAGTGCCTATACAGACTTGTGCTCCCACATACTTTTGAGTATATATTGAGAGACCACAATAGGCTACATCCTTTATCCTAAGGAAGTCGTGTCTGCCGCCCTATCGATCGCAATGCACTGAACAAAATATTTGGGAAGATTGATTGCCATACCATAAAAAGTATTTTGTAGTTTTGAAATTGGTTTGGTAATCCCTCTGTATAGATTTATAGAGTAGTCACTTTCGTTCCTTTTCAGACTCCTTAAAAGAAAAGTTCCATCTGAGCACTTGTCACTTCAGGCTCATTAAAAATCGAAGGCGACTAGAGTCATCTTTAGCTTTTTCTCGAATCTTAAAAATTGAAAAAGAAAGTTGTGTCAAAGCATCATAAAGTTTATTTTAATCAGAATAATGCCATTGTTCCCTCATTGATCTTAGGTTGAGGAAATGGAGTCTATTGATGAAGGATTTCCCCTTAGGGGAAATCCTATTCCCTTCCCCTCTTGGGGGGATGTTGGTGCTCCACACATGGCCACATTGTCCCTTCTAGGACTCATAATTGGCCTGCCAGTATGGCCTTTCTCGACCTCTGTCATTCAAAACACCGCAATTCCTTAGCAATCAAATCAACAACTAGATGGTCATGAAGTCACTTCCCCACCTTCTACTTCGTTGGTTTCTCCCTCTCCTTCTTCCTCTTCACTTGGTGAAACTAGTGACACTAAAAACCAAGTAACTAAGAAGAAGAAGAAAGGGAAGGAGAAGAAGAAGAAGAAGCCAATGATAAAAGGGGGCAACCATGCATCATTTGGCGAAAATCCACACACTGCACCATCCAAGCCTAAATCTCCATGTGTCATTTGAAAGGGAGACCACTATCATCGAGATTTTCCCTGTATCCCATGTATCCTGAGGGACTCGTCTCCCCACTTGCACAATCTAGTGTCTTCAACCTCTGACAATCATCTTGAGAGCACACCATCAAATAGTGAAAACGAAATCAATGGACAAAAAGGAAGATCTAAATTTCCTTGTAGACTATGTGAAGGTGATCATGCCTTCCTCCAAACAATCTAGTCATTTCCTTTGATTGGAATCTAGTAGGGAGACCCTGCCTACCATCTAATGTACCATTCCGATTCATAGTACAAGATTACAGAATGATCATGGTTGATATTATCATAGATGAAGGGGCTTCTGTGAGTATCCTTTCCTCAACTGCTTGGAAATTTCTTGGTTCACCATCGCTTCTGCCTAATATTAGAAATCTAATAGGCTTCAACAAAGGAACCAGTCAACCATTGGGGATCCTTCCAGATTTGCCTATAACTTTGAGAAGGAAAATCATTCATCTAAATGTGATGGTATTCCAAGGGCCTCTAGATTAAAATCTACTCCTTGGGTGTGAGTACATTTATAGCATGGGAGCTATTGTTTCCTCACTCTTTCAAGTGATGTGTTTTCCGCATGAAGGTAGAATGGTCAAGCTCATAAAACAACTTTCATTCCCCGATTCAAACATAGCTACTAGTCAAATGCCATCCCTAACTAGTATTTTTGCATAAGGAATGCCTCATCAATCTTCAGTCTACCCACCTGATGAGCATGAGTGATTCAGTGATTGTGACTAAAACCTAGGAGGCATGCACGCTGGTCTGCTTCAGTAAGAGAACCCTAGATATAAGGTAGGTTTCTATGTAGGAATATGACTAGTTTGACAATCCTGTCCATTTAGGAAAATGGATCAGACTAGAAAAGGTTCCCTCGTCAAAGGTTATGTGATTGGCACTCAAAATAGTCACGTTTTTCCATTTTGATGGACATTTCCAAGGAAGTGTTTTTGTATGCTACGTGGATGGAACAATCGTGCTAATGCAAGAACTTCCATATGGTAACCTAGAAACTCTACTTATACCTAGGGGCATGCAAACCTTTTTTCATGCAAGTGAAAAGAAACCTTTTACTTTCTTAGTTTGTAGGCTCTTAACCCTTTAAACTCACAGGTTGGTCATTCCTAGCTTGCATAACAAAAGGCTCTGGAGTGATGTTTCAAATGGGGCAAGCTCCCTAAAAAATGAACCTATCGATGAGACATCCTTATTATATGACTGGCACGAGAATTTTTACGCGAATTTCAAGCTTGTTAAAAGATAAACCTAGCAATGAGAAAATGTTCCCTCAGAGTTTAAGCTCATTAAAAAATGAACCCACCTTCGGTAAATAATTTTTACAATCACATAATTATCAGCTTTTGAACCTTGGTCATCTTCTTACCATCACCTCCACTCTTTTTTAGCCAGTCATACACCTCCATTTGATTGTTTATCCTTTTGAGGAATAGCTACGATGAGTGATTCTATTAGCCACCTTATTTACAATATCATGATTGAAAAATTCCAAACCTTAACTGCAACCAGTTGCTATCTAGAAACATCACTCGTTCCTCAAAAAATGAGTCTCCTTTAAACTATTTTCATCTGACTTATAAAATATGAAAAGATTGTCAAGAAATTGGCCTCTCCAACTCGTTAAATCAATTGGAAGTGCCATTCCTCCTCTAGATTTTAATCTTTTTGGACCTAAGGGATCATTACACAAAAATATCGAGCGCTTGTCTTGTTCGGTTCATTAAAACTATCGAAAAGTCATCCCTTTCATATTATTTTATACTTTTTCATACTTAAGGGATTATATTATGAAAAAAGACTATTGGAGTTGCCTTTACGTCTCTTTTTAGACTCTCTAAAATTGAAAAGGACCTAGTTATCTTTTTCATTAAACTCGTTAAAACAATAGTGACAAACTTGTCCATGCAGACAAGAGCGAGTTTCATTATTGCTAGGCTCATTAAAACATAGCGATAGGTTTGCCCGAAGGGAAAATTATAGAATAAGCATATGTTATCCTCCTCAAGCTTGACAAAGTAAAGAGGTATTGGTTAGCAATGACTGGGGAAAAAGTTAAGAAAACTTGAATAACTTCATTGGTAGCAGGTCGCTCTTGAACATGAAACTTTCACTCTGTCATCATGATTGAGTCAGGTTGGGTTATTCCATTCGTCGGTCATATCACCATTAGTTCGTCGTACCATCCACTTTTGGGGTTAACACTACCAACCCATTTCAGTGTCACCAATATGTTCAAGAGAAGTCACTCAGAGAATTCACCAACCTAGCTAATGCCTCATCCGCTACAATACCTTCACTCTTCATTTTCCATGACCGCCACCTTGAACCTTGTATCAACAGATCATTTTCACCTCCACAAAATCATTTTCTATGTTCCATGTCGTAGATGTGGACTTCATTAAGTCCCTCATACGATGGGTCACTTCTTGTCGATGTCAACTCTTTGTCCAAGAAGTTGAATTAGGAGCAACCCTTTAAGTACTTTGAAGCTTGCATGCCTCAATGGGAAGTTTCTCACATCTGGTGATAGGTTTACACCAATGGCATTCAACTGAAAGATTTTTCATGGTGTTCGATGTTGACTCATGTATTCACACCATATGAATTTTATTGTAGTACCTTGACGGTCATTATCATTATCGGTGATTCCTCTCACGCCTATTAACAGCTTACATCATTGGCTAGTAATTAGGTGATGTCTTTCCATGTTCAACATCAAAATATATTTTCACATGGATTGACTTGTAATTCGGGGGAAGATTGAATGAGTTTGAAGACCCCTTATCTAGTTTCATCCATCCGAGCTGCAATATATATTTAGGAAAATAAAAACATCAAATGTACATCATGGCTACACAGATAATCATCCAAACTAAGGGATGATGGCTCTACCAGAATCATCAGTATGAGCATGGGAATGCTCGCCTCAGCTAGATCATGAAAATACTATGATGATATTTTATTGTATTGTATGTTATTATAGGTCACCTTCTAGTTTGAAAAACCTCGGATCCTCATGATAAATCATTTCACCCGACATCAGAATATCTATGACCTCATGCTTTAGGGGGAAACTACTATAAACATATTTTTGCACTGCAACCCCAATCACATATGTCCATAAACCAAGGTCTTATAAACCCCTAAAAGTGTTGTTTGCATCAAGGTCAATTGATTACATCATTTCCCAGAAGTTCTCCCTGAAAAACTATGTAGAACTGGGAAAAACTGAACCATATAGACTGCTCAGTGATAAGGGTGCGATGCATACTGAAAGAGCCTTCTGTAGGGTGTGATGGGCGAGAGTAGACAAATGGTAGAGGCAGGTTGCTAAGTGGAAACTCAGGGAATCTTCTAGAAACTTCCCCTGTGACACTTGCCTCTCTGAATTCACCCAGGGATGAGTAAGATATCATGAAATCTCCAAGTGGAACCAAGAAATATCATTGAAATGACACTAATCAAAATCCTAGAAGCTGATTCACCCACCTGCAAACATCTATATATGGATCCCTCATCCTAGAGATCCAGAGGCTGGAATTTTGTAATTTGCAAGGAAGTGTTGTTGGTTTCTCTTTGAAGACATTTTTCAGTGATCTTTCTTTGTATGAGGTGAAGAGGGCTTTCATGCTGGGAGGATGATGCTGGATTAGACAGCTTGGTTGTAATCCTCTCTTCTACTACTTCTATCAATAAAGCTATTTTAGTTTACCTCCATATGATTGTATATCTCTAAATCTTGTATTTGTATATGCATTTATATGGTTAATGTACATCTGATCCTACATTGTTTATGGTTATAGATCTCTATGCTTTGATGGTATTTTTTTGCCTTGAATCTACAGATGTTCTTTGAAGTGGGACAAGTGAGAAAGGAGTGGGGAAATCTCTATCAAATGTGAGAGGAAACAAGAAAGGGGACTAGCAAAAGACTGAGGTTGGTACTCTCTGCTTCTCTCTCATCTATCTCTCATAAAGGAAGACACAAGTAACTTTGGTTTGTTTGTTTCTAACATAGCTACCCGTCTTAGTGGGACTAGCAGCTCTGAATGAACACTAGTTTTCTCGATAACATTAGTGCATGGATTTTATTTGGCCTATTGATCCCCCATTAGAATAGAAAAGTTATATCATTTTGTGCACTAATTACTTGTCCAGAAGGGTTGAAAGAAAAGAAGTAAAGCAACAACTAAGTAGAAGGTGGCTAAATTTATGAGGGAGAATATCTTCTACAATTTTTTTATGGAGGGAATTAGTCACTCATTAGGGAGAAAAATTTACATCAAGTTTGATTGAATCCATTATGAAGAAACACCACATCAAGGACATGGCATCTACTTCGTATCCACCCTTAAGAATATGGGTAGGTGGAAGTCACTAGTAGAGCATTGGAGAACACTCTTACAAATATTGTTAGCAACAATAGAAAATATTGGGCAAACAGACTTGTTGAAGCTACTTGGGCCTAGAACACCACTTGTAAGACCACCACTAGATTCAGTCCCTTTGAGTTGGTATATGGTAAGAAGGCCCTATTGCCTATTGAAATTGAGTAAAATACCTTGAGGATGGAAGCTGAGTTAGACTTGGATCTCACTTCATCACAATGGGAAAGGTTGCTCCAACTCAATGGTCTAAATGAATTTAGAATGTAATCTCTCCTACACATTGAGGTAATCCAACTGTAGAGGAATATTTGGCATGACAAGCATGTCAAAGAAGGGACATTCCAAGAAGGATATTGGGCCATGTTCTATGATTCTAGATTTAAGGATTTCAAGGGGAAGTTGATGGAAAGATGGTTGGGTCCATATCTAGTAGAGAAGTTTCATGAGAATGGGTCTATCCAAATCAAATCCATTTATGAGGAATGGATTCCATTAATTTTCGATGGCCATAGGTTGAAATTGTACAAGAAACCTCTATCTAAGGAAGAATGTATCAGTTCATTCAGTAGAGAGATAAATGTGATTGGGAGGATCATATCCCTAAGTCCACCAAAATTCTATAAAAAATACAAAAAAAGGAAAAATAATAATAAGAGGACCTATATCAAAACCTCCATGAGCCATATGAGGCCCACTCCTGAGTTGAAAACCCATTTGAGGAAACCTAGGAGAAAAAAAGGGGAAAAGAAAAATAAAATATCCCCAGGTGAAAACCTCCTCTAAGATGCCTAGGGAAGGCATGCAATGTGAAAAACTCTACAAAGGAAACCTACTTGTATAAAAAAAAGAGAAAATGGAAACACATGGAAGGAGCTCTTGCACCATATCTGTTGACATTCTGCTTCTTTTTCAAGACTACACATAGTTGACATATTTTATGGCGATGGAAAAAAAACTACAAGTTTCCATCCACCCTTCCATCTATACACCTCATCTCCACACTCTCCACCCACATTCCCATCTCTCTCTATCATCCAATCAACCAAACACTCCAATTTTACCTCCTCGTTGTGATGCTACAGGAGGGACCTGTATTGCTACATGAGGTCTTGTAATGCTACAGGAGGATCCTGTGAGGCTATAGGAGGGGGAATATAATGGGAAAAATAGACTATAAGGCCATGCTTCCTCTAGGAAATGATAAAGGAGGGTCCTCTAATGATTCCTTCATCACCCATCCATTCCATTTAGCCAAAACTTGCTCAAATATTTCACTTTGTCCTACCTCCAAAAAAACACAGAAACACCTAATTTCTATTCCTTCAACATCTACACCACTTCCCCATGACTTGTAATAACTTCCCATCAACACCATCATGCATAATGAAGACTTGAAGGGAGGATTAAATCACTTCTATAGGGAGAAAAATCGTCATGTAGCAGCTTATGCAGTCACAACAGAAATCCGTAAGATCTTTTCTTTCACCCACATAAAGCATGATGGAGCCATGTATGCAAATAGGAAGGGACACATCATCCTCATGGAGGAATTTCACCAGTAGAAACAAAAACTTAGATATTAGGGAGGAACCTATACACACACACATAAAAGTTAACAGTCATGGTATCATCAAGTTATGAAGACATGCACAAGAAACAAGAAAAAGAGTCAACTCCCTCTAAGTTCATGATGTTATATGGCCCAGCTCCATCATGAAACCATTTTCAACAACTCAATCCATAGGTAGGATCATGTATGGTATCCCTCACCTCTTCCCTATGCATAAAATGACTAAAATGTGTAATGGTTGAGAAAGGAGTTCTAATAGGCTAGAGGTGGCTAGTGAACTTGGCCACCCTCAGCTAGTAAAATTAAGTTTGTGTTAGTCACCCAAGTAACATGGACATGTCGTCTCAAATTCAAGTAGTGTTCACAAAGAGTGGTGTGAAAATCATGAGGAGAGGGGAAATTATTGCAAGGAGTGGGGACAACAGTCCAAAACGAAAACTCGTGTATATTCCATGTCACCAAAGTTCTTTGAGCCTTTTCCACAAAGAGAATATTATGTACTGGGCTCAACTTCATTTTCTCATTTCAAAAAATTAGTTAGAGGAAGGATGAGCTATTGTCATCAGACCACCTAGGGTGCCATCGAGAAGTTTTAAACCCTCTCTATAGGTGCTACAGAAAGAATCTACAGGGAGTGATGAGATGCTACAGGAGGGTCGATAAGGAGCTACAAGAGGAATTTAATGGTGAAAGGGAGACACAGTGACCCAAAATCGTCTCCAAACCCTGATGCACACATATAACTATTTTGAAAAGAAGTAAGTGACATCCCCCTTCCATGTTTTCCATCTACTTACATGAGAATTCTGCTTGAAATTGATAACCTATAGTAGACAATTGAGTAGTAGTAGGTTTTTCTGGAAATTGTTGTGGGTAGAAGCAGAGAAAAAGAGTTTTCTTGATATCAATTCTAGTATATTTCTCCCTCACTGATACAAAGGATATTAACATTGTTTCCACAACTGAGAGTGCTTTAAAAAAATTTAATTCCACACCTGAGTAAGACCAAGGAGGGGTAGTAGAAGAAATGGGGGGAGGATTTAATAGAAGAGAACCCATAGACATCAAGAGGATTCACCAACACCCGCTGTATTGAACATCTTCAAAAGACATCAATGGTTGGGTTACTTTGAACTGCTAAAAGGATATGATGATGATATCACTCATGAATTTTCCATGGCACTACATCCTCAAGGGAAAGATAGTTCCACTATTGTTGTTAGAGGATTGGCCATCTCCTTATGTCTTGAAACCATAAGTAGAGTGACCACCTTACCCTTAGGGGTTTGATGGATAAAAGAGGAGAAGATAGTAAGTGTGAAAGCCAAGAATAACTTATTCATTTATAAATAGAAGCCCATAAAATATAAGAACGGAGTAAGAAGAGAAAGCTGACTACACTCCTGGGATGAGGTGGCTTATCGCATCCTTAGATATATACATTATGAAGGGATATTGAGTGTGGTATATGCCTATCATCTTTGGTTACTTCATGAGTTAAGATTCAAAATGAAATTTCCTCCCCCTCAAAGTCTTAGTGTTCCCCATTTCCTCTTGCACTCAATCATTTAAATGATCCAAAAGGTGAGGGAATGAAAGCATCAACACTTAGCCCACCATGGCCTCATCAAGTTAATTGTGATGGATGATTTCAGCCACTTAAGGAACCTTGTCCTATGGACTAGTTTTGTGGATAGGGACAGGGAGATCTTCATTGAAAACGAAGCCATCACACTTGGAGAAACACCAGCCTCTAGCAATTGAGGTATGGGAGGAAAAACAGAAGAAGAAGAGGTCAACAAAATAAAGGAAGAAGAAGAAGGAGGAGGAACAAAGGGAGAAGAATTAGAGCTTAAGGAAGAAGAAACAGTAGGAACAAAGGGATAAGAAGTAGATCTTAAGGAAGAAAAATAAGGGAAACAAGTAGAAGAAAAAGGAAGCCTTGAGAAGACTTCTAAATCCCAAGGAAAAGAGAAGAAAGGAAAACAAACAAGTCTTTCTCTGTGGAATTCAAAGCAAGAAGTGGCTACCACATTGGCCACATTGATTACTCCCATCAAACTGATCTAGGTGGATCTCCAGACACTAGTGGCATGAAAAATATCAAAATTTAAAGTGGCAGAAAGGTGATTAACTTTACATTAGATCGAAGTGCTCATCACCCTAATTCCAATGGTGTGAATGACACCCCACTCCAAGTTTGGATGAAGAAGATAGAGGCAGTCAAAGTTGGGTTGAATTTTGATGACTGGGCAAGATAAATGAAGGCACAATTTGAACTTTTTCAGCAGATGAAATCCAGCCAACTCTAGCTAGATTCCTAGCAAAATCATTGCTTGTTTAAAATGACCCCTTCGGTCAAAAACCGAATTTCCAAACATTGCATATTTTGTTATATCTATATCTATATATATATCTATATATATATATATATATATATATATATATATATATATATATATATATATATATGTATATATATATATATATATATATATATATATATATATATATATATATATATATTATTTTTTGCGCCC
>Ga0068628_1000493_pt1 | contig 14102 bp, 15 predicted proteins | sample InSIn2gowninarea_FD_77431 | JGI IMG/M metagenome (GOLD analysis project Ga0068628, IMG submission 77431) | Clean room microbial communities from NASA Spacecraft Assembly Facility at Jet Propulsion Laboratory, Pasadena, California, USA -... ... | reverse complement strand
TCGACGAGGCTGTACTGCTTGTTAGCTGTGTTTGTGGGTTGCAGAGACGAGTAGACTCACGATTCGAGACCAATGACATCGCAGATACGGTGACCCTCGTTACGGATAGGAGTACTGATTTGACCGATCGAGTTGATGAACTCAACACCCATCATCCACTCAGCAGGGGTAAGCTCGACCTCACGGGCAAAGTCGTGGATGTGCTTGATCAAGGATCCCAGAATGACGCGAGCACGGTCGGGAGTGCCAGGTCCCATGGCATTGATGACATAGGGAGTGAAGTTGGGGTCAAATCTTGAGTTGGTCGACATTTTGGTGGATGTATGTGTGAAGTTACGACGAGTGGAAGGACGCAGAGGCGACTTTCTGAGGATATGCAGAGTACGAAAGTGCTGGATAGGTAACTTCCCGAGAGACTTGAGAAGGGAAATGGTGGATGAGAATTTGAGGACTGAGATTGAGAGGAGAATATACGTGAAGCCCAGGGGAGCTCGGTCTATATACCACTTGTACTGCTAGCTCATGGACCCATCAAAGTCGACGGCAGATTGAATCGGCTGCTCGTCCATGCCACTTCGGCGCTCCAAAACGGCATTCAAAAAATGCGGTCCGAGGGGCTCCTCCGCGCCGCAACCCCAGATTGAGCAGGCCCTAATCAGCCCAGCCCCGCTGTCACTGAGTTTTGCCATCTTCTGATTCGTCAGGACTTCTGCAACCAAGAGCCGGTCGAGCTTGCCGTTCGGGAGCACACTTCTGCTGCGAACACGGCGGCTCTGAGCTCATCCGACTTCGTCCAGACCATCATGTGATATCTAGAAGATGTGATTTAAGATCGTTCGCAGAAGCCTGCCGGATCTTGACATCGTCCAGGCCTTGGATATGTCTATCAATGACAGATGCCCTGCGAATCGACTTTGTTCACGGATGCCACCCAACCTGCCAACCAGTCTTCTTCTGTCGAAATCAAACTTGACTGCGAATGCGAAAGAGATATACCCATGTAGCACGCATACTAGTTGCTCGAGTTGGTACCATCTGGCCGACATGTTCCTGGCTGCAGATTCCACGCATCAATTTCCTGGTCATGATTCTCAGTGCAAGCCATCGTGCCTTCCGTACAAAGGAGTTGACTTCGATGAGGAGTTCGAGTCCGGCCTCGATACCTGTTGATACCGCAATCACTCAATCATAATCTCCGGGGAGATGATCACGGCGAAGTCTACAATGGATGACTCGGATCCAAGTCCAAACGCGTTGTCCGCCATCCCAATGTAACTCGGGTACCTACAAATGTGCAACAGTTGTTCGCTTTGTGTGGCAGATGCAAGACCCGGCCTCCGGTCCGTTAAGTAGCCTTGTCCTTGTCCAACCATCTGTGAACAACAAACAAATTATGCATCTCACGGCTGGGTTCCTCAGATGAGATCGATCCCAAGCAGACGGGATCCAGACTTAGGATGTTCCATGTGAACAGAAATATGGCGCATCCCAAGCAAATGGAAGATGAAAGGTACAAGAGGACAAGACAAACCCATCCGGTGGTAGTCAGCTCAGGACCAATGTGACAAGAACCCAACAAAAGGTGTGTTACACCAACCGGACATCCAGTCCCAGCTGCCCCGCAGGACGGTCATTGACCATACAAAGCCAGCACTGCAGCCGCCACACAGTCGATACATGTACTTGCTGCAGAGATAATATAGACACATGTCGTTGAGCCTGTGCGCATGACCGATCTCTCACATCCACAGTCTAAATCTAAAACATTCACAGCGCATGTTTGTGCTGCCCTGACAAAGCATGGGCACCTGTTCGAGATATTTATCTTTACAGCAAGCTTATGCCAAAGTCTTCCAATTTACTTCAGGCTTAACATCAAGCAAGCGAAGTTAGCAGCAAGAAACGAAGGTCTTGTTTGCCAGGCAAAGCATGCGACAAGGAAACAAAGCCAGACATTCTGGAAACATCTCTTGTATATGAAAACATGTCAGCAAATATATATACCACATCTAGGACCTTGGAGAGGAGAAGGCGCAACAACGGTAAAGGGCTAAACAGTCGCCTCTATTGCCATCGACAGGACCAATTCACCTGGAATTCAGGATCCTCAATATCCTCTGCATCAACATCGGGATCCAAAGATATCGTCAGTGATTACATCCACCTCCAACATCCACATTCAAGGAACACCATGAGTCTCATCAACTACAGCTCTACAGACGACGACGAAGACTACCCTTCCAGCGACAACGATCATCTCTTCATGAAAGACTCTCCCCGCCGTCAAAGCAATGCCACTTCAAGTCCTCCCTCGAGCAACACGAACGATCAATCCACGCGAACACCAACAGCTCGTACGCTGAGTCGCTCAACGCCCGTATGCATCTGTCGCAACCCCTCATATATCGCTTCCGCCGCATCCTTCGCAGCAGCGTTCAGCCCCGTCGAACCCGCTATCTGGAACGAATTACACAGACTCTTCTGCAGCGATGAGCCCCGCAAACACTTTGACATTCTGCGACGAAGCACACCGGTAACCGACGAGCAAGGCAAAGGGTTTGTGCTGGTAGAGGCTAGAATGCAAGCTAAAGATGGAAGTATGGTCGCTAAAGGCGAGCCGTGTACTGATCATGTACTTTCGCTGAGGAGTCTGCGTAATGCTTTGATGGAGACCAAGGGAGAGAAGCATTTGCCTGTTGGACATGGAGAAGAGATTATTGCGGGTAGAATCGAGGGCTTTGAGAAGGTGTGTTCGGCTTGTGGATTGCCACGCTTCTGGTTGTAGAGAAGAAGATGGAGGGGCATAAATGAGGGACGTCGAGTGCTCATGAGGAAGCACTCCAAGAAGGAGACTGGAACGAAAAATTCACGACACATGACTTCAGACACGAGACAAACGAAGTATACGTTATCATGACAAACAATGAACTTGCCGTTTTCCAAACCACAATCAAAGCTTCGGGGAAGGTCGAATCTCCCTCCTCTTAGCCTTCCACTCCGCATCCCCTTTAACAGGAAGAGCCACCGTAGCAGGTTCAACATCCTTCCACAGGCCCTCGCCAACCAACTCTACTAACCCAAAGATCCTCCTCACGACCGTGTTACCATCACGTCTGTTCTTGCCTTCTCGTCTCCCTTTGCTAATACTCTCACAATACTCCCAAAGCTTTCCTTGCGCTGAGATTTGCCCATCTTTTGTCCTTTCAGGCAACCATTCAGCAGTCAAATGGACGGTAGCAGGAACCTTGCCGTCTTTGGATGGTGGTGTGATGGAAATGATTCCACTTTCGGCGAATCTGGTGTATGCGTTTCGCAGGGTTTCGCGGTTGACGGCTTCGAGGTAGGAAATATCGCCTTGGGCATACAAAGTCTTGCCTAGTCTTTGTGCTTGAGTAACGACTGCGTTTAGTGGTAGCGAAGTCTGCTGTGAAGTATTGGACGAAGGAGGTGTAAGCATCAAAAGACTTATAGCGCCCAACCAGCTAGCTTCTATAAAAGGCCAGATGAGAAAGCAGTAGAAATCGTAGTTTTCGCGACCTGAAAGGCGTTCCGACTCGTCTAGTGAGATTGATTCAATTGTGCTGCCGTCGTTTTCGGATCGTTTAACAGAGATGATGTTGTCTGATTCGAGCCCGGACAATGTGTTGGTGAGATTTTCTGCTAAAGGCGTAGTTGGGAAGATGAATTCGCCACGGAAGAGCTTATAATATCAGTATGCTTACTACCGAGGGAATGGATTGACTCACTTGTGAGAGGAAGTATACATAATCATACAAATCATTGTATGAGATACTCTGGTACTCTGGACCGCCACCCAGCTTCACCTTCGTGTACAACGCAGCGCTGACCAGTGCTTCTGACACGAAGAGATGAATGGTCATGTTGCGATAGAAGCTGAGCTGGAATCGATCTGCAGCATAGTAAGTCCTTTCGGGTAAGTTCTTGTACTCTCCAACCAGGTTTGGCCCTAGCACTTCAAGAGCACGTTCTACAACGACAGTCGTCGGAAGACCAGAGAAGTGGGCTATGCGACCACCTTGCTTCTTGACTCTTTCCGTCAGCCAGTCAACTCGACGTACGAGTTCTGATTTGCCAGCTCCACGTCCACGAAGAGTGAGAAGGACGGTCCCCACTAAGGCAGTTGGCATGACGACAGAAACCGCATTGATGTCTGAGAGGACTTTGTAGCCAAGGGTGGTTAGAAGGCGACGCTTAAGAGCAACATCCTCCGGAGTTTTGATGCGAGGCGGCAACGTCGTGAGCCTAGATTTTTGTTCATTGATAAAGTCACGTAGACTCCAAGGCTCATGGAAACGGACATCAACACGGCCGAGCTTGAGGGATAGGACGGATGAGGACGACAGGAAGTTCCCTAGAGATTCTTTGGGTTTTGGTTGACCCAAAAGCTCTGAAATATAGGAGCTGATCAAGATTAGTGTCCAACACTTCAAAAGTATGCAATGATAATACTAACTCGACTTCAATGACCTTGTCATACTGTGTGCTCACGGGACATATCACAGCGTCTTTGACCTGGCCAGACAGCACACTTTCGAGTAGAAAACTCAAGATACCAAACTTGGGCTGCAAGAGCTTTCCTGTGCGTGAACGGCCGCCCTCTGGGAGGTGTGTAAGTAGTGAACAGCATAGGTGGGTAGATGATACATACCGACAAAGCACTCAAAGTTGTGACCTTCCTGTAACAGTGTGTCCAGATATGCTTGAACGAGAGTTGTGTACAAAGCGTCATCACCAAAACTACGACGAATCCACATTGCACCTTGGACGAGTCAGTATAGGACGAAGGTATTGAAGGAATTTGACGTACCAGCATGCTGCAGGAAGGGACCAACCACAGGGAAGTTGAGATTATCTCCAGCCACTACTATAGGCAAGGCAAGACCAAGACGATAGCAAATGACCTGTAATGAGACATAGTCTACATGTGAGCGATGGCATGGCAGGAAAATAATGGATTGTTTCTTTCTCTCTGCTTCTTGAGCAACGTTTCGAAGGCGCAAGACTTCCTCGCTAGAAACGTGGATACCCTGGTGATAAGCTCTCGTAAGGAGTTGTGTGGCAAAGTAGTATGCACCACGGATGAATTTCCTACTATCCATTTTGCAGATCATCTGATCGGTCCAGGAGTCGGCGACTTGGAGCAGCTGAGCCTCCATTTCTTGACGTCGTTCCTCAACCTTGTGAGTTGGGAGAGTACCCTCAGCGACCTCAACATCAAGCCTCTTGTGTGCCAACTCTGAGATCCTAGATTGTAGTCGGGGATTCTTCAAGACCAAAGCTTTGATGTGATCGCTGAAGCCATTGTAGAAGATGTTTCGACCGATGAAATCATTGTAGGAGCGCCAGCCAGTGCCAGAGAGATGTTCGCTAACTTCTCGCAGAAAGTCCAAGGGGGCTGAGCGAAAACGAGCATATGAAGTTAGGAGAGGCGTCTCTTGGTCCTGAATGACGCCTGGTGGATGTAGTGTTAGGCGATCACCCAATATGGATAGATCGGGAGCGTTGTTGTCACCCATTTTGGTCAGTAGTTCTTCATGGTATTAACAAATTCCACGAGCAGAAGTCGCGACGGTGTTTATGCAGGAGCATGCTGGGTGGGCGGGCCGAGGCATAGGAAGGTTTACCCTAGACTATGCCAAGAAAGGAAGGCATGGCGGGGTCGATCAGATGGCGACAAGCTTCAGGGTGCGTCAGGGACGATGAGCTGTCTGTTTCCCGACCAGCAATGGCGCAAAAGAAGAGCATCGTCTTCTTCCACCCAGACCTGGGCATTGGAGGTGCTGAGAGGCTGGTCATCGATGCCGCTGTCGGTCTCCAAGCGCGCGGCCACAAGGTCACCATCTTCACCTCGCATTGTGATCCGGGTCATTGCTTCGAGGAAGCTCGTGATGGTGAGTAGTCGTCTACACAGCTGTACACGTTTGCTGAGAGACTAGGCTGAACACAACAAGGAACCCTCGACGTACGAGTTCGCGGTAACTCGCTTGTCCCCTCGACCATCTTCGGCCGCTTCGCCATTCTTTGTGCCATCCTGAGACAGCTGCACCTCGTCTGCATCGTCGCATTATGGAACTACGAGCTCGACCATCTCAAACCTACCCACTTCTTCATCGACCAACTTAGTGCCGCAGTCCCTCTCCTCCGCTTCCTGTATACCGATGTTGGCATTCTATTCTACTGCCACTTCCCGGATCAATTGCTGGCGCAAAAAGGAGAAGGGGCCATAGCCGTCTTGAAGAAGGCATACAGAGTGCCTTTCAATGCCATTGAAGGCTGGAGTACTGCTTCTAGTCATGGAATTGTCGTCAACAGCAAATTCACTGGAGGCGTCGTGAAGCGTGTCTTCCCTCAACTATCAAGTAGAGACTTGAAGGTTGTCTATCCTTGTGTCGATACTTCGTCTGCAACTCAGATGCAGAGAAACACTATGTGGCCAGGCCGCAAGCTTGTCTTGAGCATCAATCGCTTTGAGAAGAAAAAGGATGTTGCTCTTGCTGTCAAGGCTTTTGCTACGCAGCATGATTCTATCCGCAAGTCCGCTTTGCTCGTTATTGCTGGCGGCTATGATAACCGAGTTCCTGAGAATGTCAATACTCACAAGGAATTACAAGAATTGGCCGATTCTTTCAAACTCACCCACGAGACTCACAAATCGCTCCCTGATCCTTCAATCATTTCTTCCAAGACATCGGTCCTCTTCCTTCTCTCTGTCCCAAACTCGCTAAAGCAGTCTCTTCTTGCGTCTGCTGATTTACTCGTCTACACTCCCCAAAACGAACATTTCGGTATTGTGCCTCTTGAGGCTATGCTCGCTGGAGTACCCGTGCTGGCTGCCAATGAAGGTGGCCCTCTTGAAACCGTCGTCGAAGGAGAAACTGGCTGGCTACGCGACATCCGCAAGCCTGAAGAATGGTCGCTCGTCATGACACGCGTTCTCTCGTCTCCAAATCCTGCCGAGTTGCGCAAGATGGGCGAGAATGGCCGCAAGCGCGTTCAAGCTGAGTTCTCCAAGGAGCAAATGGCTCTCCGTCTTGATCAATCACTGGACCAAGTTTCGAATCCGCCAAAGAGGCCTTCGACTATACCCGATTGGCTGTGGATGACTATCATTGTTGCTGTGGGTGGTGTTGCCTTGGCTCTTGGTGCTACATGGCTATTGTTCCTAGGGCTGAACTTGGTCACGGATAAGCAGGAAGTATTACGGCAGTACAGCGCTGGCGAAACCGTCACTGAGAAAATTATTGCTACCGCCACACAAATCGTGAAGAACGAATTGTAGACAGCTTTTGTTTAGAGCTATCTAGATGAAAACGAATATAAGGATTTGCAAAACACTTCCTTGTGGTTCCATGTACTGAACCTGTCCATGTCTTCATCTTGTCGATCAAGCAAGATGTGTCAAGTCCATTCCAGTTCGCACTTGCTTTTGTGCTCTTGAAGGTGTTGATCGTCACTTCTTCATCCAGCGGCTCGGCACGGACAACCTTATCGTCACCCAACAACCAACCACTCATCGTTTCACTTCCGCAACACACGCGACAATCCAGTGCCAGAAACACTCGACCCTTCGAAGCATATCAAGCAAGTCGCATGGTCTGTCAGGCCACGAATGATGGTGTTCTCGACGTTCTCGATGCTCTCGGGTCTTGATCTCGGACGTCCGAGCGCCGGAGAGGAGCAACCTCATGTCCGGCCGGAAAGCAAGATCGATGACCACACTGCTTGCAGGACTGCAATTAGATTGCACTGCCGTATATAAGAGTGATGCATGTAGGTTTTCTGTTGTGAAACAACATCAATTCGGTCTTCTCAATCACCTCGTTCTTGCCCGACTTGCATAGCAAGTAAGCACATGAGCTTTACATTTACACTACATCGATCTACCGTTTCACGAACACTTTTTCCTCAATTGTCCAGATACTCAAAGAGTACCTTTGTTCTTGAAAACATCAGGACTTCACTCAGACTTGGATCTTCGAAATCTTTCTCGACAATGTCTCTTCCAAACCCTGTCCCTATCGCTCTCTGCGGCAAGAGCCAAATGATGGCCTCCAATTTTTCAGACGCTCTCAAACCACTCGGCTATGAGGTGGTTCACACCTGTAACGACATCTCATCCGCAAAATCCACGTTGCCTTCTCTCCTCACCTCCTCCACCGGTCCTGTGGCGGTTGTCATCGGAAAAGGCTTCTATGAATCCGAGATGCAAGAAATAATCCAACACTGCAAGGGCGAAGCAGCTTCTGCAAAGACAGTCTGGTTGCTTCCTGATGATGACAAGTTTACGGCGTTTATGAAGGTTAAGGCTGTGGCGTCGGCGGGGACCATGTTGCCCGGTATGATTGCTGAGAGGGCTGCGGAGGCATTGAAGGAGAATGGTGTTGTGGCGGGTGGGAGTGTTGAGGGTGTTAAGAGTGGTGTGCATGGATTCTAAGGAAGCATTCGAATTTTTGGGGAGTGATACGTTTAGTGGACATCAAAATGCAGGATTGCTTCTCAACCGCGAGACTTGATATATATATATATATATATATATATATATATGCCAATAAGGGAAGTCGTGTTGTATCGTATATCTTGTGATTTGAGCGCTTGATTATCTTCGGTGATTGTTGGGTATAAAACTATTCTAGCAAGCGGCATTGAATTCATGGTATGGAGGTCATATGCTGTGTATGGACCATCTAGAACCATGCCAAAGTCCACAAAGCAGGAAGATGAGGCCATCTCTCTTGCCACTCTCCCAGAATGATGGGCACTCTAGCATCAAAGCCATCTCTCGAGCCTCCGGTAGCATTGTCAAAACCCTCAGTGCTACCTGTCTTTTCAGCATGAATCCTTCTTTCGTCCTGAGCAGCAGCATTCAACTCATCGGCGAGCTCGAGAATGGCTCTTCCTCCTACCAATGCTTCTTCGTGGTTATCCTTAATATCAACGTTGAAGACATGGACAGGACGATTGAGTGGGCTTCCTCTTGACAGCAAGTCATCGACGACGGCTTCCCAGCAACGATCTTCACATGTTATGACGATATCCACCGTTCCCGATTCCGTTCCTTGGGCGCCCATGTCATTCGTATAGACAGGGTCGCCGGGAATAGGTGCGTTGGCATATCTCTTGCCCACACGTGGATATCCGATTTTCCAATCTTGCCAACGCTCAGGGCCCCATTTGATGTTTCTGTTGCGATCGAGCATAGGCAAAATACCATTCGCGCGGTAGAGACGGGCGTCCTTGCTTTCAAGTTCGCGGTACATGCTGTCGTAAGAAGTGTTGTTAAAGTTGTAAATGTTGGGTTGAGTGATGGAAGGACCAGGCAAGCGGACTAGCGAGCCAGTGCCAAAAGAGATGGTGGGGTATTTCTGGGCGCTGCCGGCGAGGCGCAAGTGGGCTTCCATGGATCTGAATCACCGTATTAGTACGGTGGTTGGTGCAAGGAGAGCAGTGGCATGACGGCAGCGAGGCAGGAGAGATGATGGACAAGCTGAGGCTTTGTATTTCGGCGAGTATATACGTTTATGCAGGAAGAGAGGCAGAAGCAGAGCAAGCAACGTAATGGATCGTGTTGCAAAGGACAAGGATAGACAGAGACACGGTTTACGGCATCACGCGGCGAAACATACCTGTTGTTGTTACTGGCGCATACTGTGCAGAAGCGCAGCTTGTAGCTATCTTCGGCCTTGGCCTGTTGTGCTGTACCCTGGTCACTCGCGCCATCCAAGCTTTGGACAGATGAATCAGGCTGGGCCTCCGCTGGTGGAGGAGGTGGAGGTGGTGGTGGGGGAGCAGATTGTGCAGGCGCCGGTCGCCTCCGAGGGTCGGCAGACATGACTGTGTATGTGGTTTACAGAAGGCAAGAGGATGGACGTCTGCCAGATAGGCGTAGGTCAGGCAGGCAGGCTTGGAGTTGTAGTTTGGACGCGAGCGCAGACTTTTCGGGAAGGTCGAATGGATGTTGCGAAGGCAAATAGAGTGCTATTGGGCGTTAGTACGAGATGGTCTCGATTGTGGAGACGCGTGATTGGTATAGAGTGAGCGAGGGGTTGTTTCAGATGTTTGCGTATAAGGTAATAAGTTGTCTCCTCAGTCTCCGAAGAGATAGGACAGCTCCAATAAGTTTAATCTCATCAGGTGATGCTACTTGTGCTTGTAGAGGGAGGCGTGCTTGTGATGGAAACTTACCAGAGGCAGACACCGGAAATAGGTAGGTAGGCAGGTAGCACGCGGCTCGTATGTGATGAACAGTCGAACAAGACGCGATTGTGTGATGGGATTGGAGGGAAAGAGCGTTTTGTTGGCACGGAACGAGGGAAGTCGCACAAGAGCGCTTTCCGATCACCGGCCGAGCTTCACGCTTTCCCGAATAGGCAGGTTATCTCTTCGTTTCGCCAGATCCGTCCATCAACCTTTTTTTCTGTCTCCGGCCGCAACGTCAAAGATTGCCAGCAAAAACACCCATGACTACGAAACTGTCTCTGTAACATGGCTCTTCTATCTCCGACATCGGTCATATACAACCACCATGTTGCCCTTCTGCCTGAGTAGACGGCTCGAAAGCTGACGACAACCCCCGTTTACCTTCTACTTCTGTACAAGTGCTGATCGCTGCCTACTGAGAGAGTATGACAATAACTTATACCTACCGCGAAAACCCTGACTCGAATATATTCTCGTTCCTATAAAACCAGCTTGGCACCTTCTTCTGTTCTTTGATATACATTTCCACTCCCAAGCTCACCCGTCAAGATCGTCATGAATTCAGCTGCCGGTGCCGGTAGCCGGACGCCTGAAACTTTGCCTGCACCTTCAAAGACTGAGAAAGTCGCGTTCAAGGTCCCAGGAACTGACATTGAAGCTCAGACATGGTATGCGCTGTATGGAAACTTGTCTGAGGATGTGACTCCTCTGATCTGTCTGCATGGTGGGCCTGGCATGGCTCACAACTACATTCTCCCTTGTGCTCATCTATCCTCGGCACCTTTCTCACGGCCGGTAATTCTTTATGATCAGATTGGTTGCGGGAACTCAACGCATTTGCGTGAAAAGAAAGGAGACACCGAATTCTGGACTTCTGACCTCTTCATCGCCGAGTTGGAGAACCTTTTATCCTACCTTGGTATCAAGAAATTCGACCTCTTTGGACAGAGTTGGGGTGGTATGCTTGGAGCATTGTATGCCACAAAACGCCCGGCTGGCTTGTACCGTCTTATCGTCGCCAATTCTCCAGCCAGCTTGAATACTTGGGTCGAAGTCGCGGACAATCTACGAAAGGAGCTGCCCAAGGACATCCAGGAGACTTTGACGCGCTGCGAAGAGCAAGGCACAACTGACACGGAAGAGTATGAGACTGCCATGATGAGTTTTTATGAGAGACACGTTTGCCGTGTCGTACCTTTCCCTGACGAGCTCGTGCAAACCTTGGATCAAGTCAAGGATGATGATACTGTATACATGACAATGTGAGTCTATCGGTCTTTCTTCTAAAAAAAAATATTTTGCTTACGTTACTCAGGAACGGACCTTCGGAATTCAACGTTATCGGTTCACTCAAAGGCTGGGATATAACCCCTGAACTTCACAAGATCAACGTTCCGACATTATTGATCAACGGCAACTACGATGAAGCTCAAGACATTACCATGGAGCCATATTTCCGCGAAATCCCTGGCAAGGTCAAATGGGTCCGATTCCCTGAGAGCAGTCATTGTCCTCATCTGGAAGAGACAGGTGCCTTTGTTGAGGCTGTCGGCAATTTTTTGACTTCTGAATCATGATTTAATGATCTCGTTCGATTCTAGGTTTTCTTTTCCTTTTGGTCTCCCTATTCCATCCTTTGTTGGTCACAGCCTCCGTAATATACCCCTGTTTCACTTCTTTCATGAACTATTTCATGCTTTACTGCTGCAGCTCTGTCCTTACGCGCCATGCAGCAGAAGTCAACAGTCTACGACGCACAGCCCTCGGAGCTACATTACAGGTGTTTCTGCGTGTCAGCAGAAAACATGTTTCCTTCCTGCACCGCACGGTATAGTATTAGAATATGTCGATGATGTCAGCAAGACGAGAGCAATCGTTTGGAATGGACGCACGAAAGCCTTGCACGTACGCGAATAGGTCCATGACCACGAATAGAAGATGTTCCACTACGACGTTCTCTCAACATGATTACATTCTTGCGGCTGAGTATTGCTTCAAAGACATCTGCTATGAAGCGTGTCCAACCACTCTGCTTCGCTGACTTCACATCTATTCTTTCCGCCTCATCACGACTTAAAAGCCATCTTATCTGTGCGAGTACTTATGATCAAGCTCCATCAATTTGTGATCAAATACGCCACTTGCTTCTCAAGGGGTGTTGCCTCTCTGTGCCACACAATGATCGTCAAGAATCTTCACCACGTCCGTATGATGTCTCAGGATCCTTGGCAGGTGTCGTTGGCCTCGCTTCGAGAACGGAGAGGGAGACCCTTTCCAAGAGAATTTCTGTGGGGTTTCTTCCCAGCCCAGGATCAAACGTAGCTCGAAGATCTTGGCCTTTGTTAGCGTGAGAGAAGCTTAGAAGAAGAGAACTTGAGCGACTTCAATATACGCAAGGGAGAAATTTGTCAAGACTTTGGTGGATGAACATAACCCTCTTCCTAAGAGAATCATTGAAAGTAGCACTCTTGGCAACCTTCTTGTTCTTTTCGCTCATTATGACCTTTCATATGTTCATCGTACCATGCTCTGACACCCGTTTTTCAAGGCGGTCGTCACTTGTTGGTGATGTTGTACTTAATGGCATGAACATCTTGAAGAAAGACACCACGATCCTGTGCAGATCCCCGGCTCTTTGTAGCTCCGAGCACTCCTACTCGATCTATGTTTCCAGGCATTCACGCACATGGTCAAGATTATGATATCGATGGTCACGCTCACAGATGACGAGTCGTTGTTCAACTCTAGGCATGCACCGGGAACAAAGAATGCCGGGGCATCCTATCCGGTTATCGTCGGCAATGGGCGGCTTTCAGCGGTTAGAAGCGGTGACACAAAACAAGCGAAACGAATGGATCGTGCGTGCGTATCTCGTTTTGTTCTTTGAGCAGAGCCAAAGGTAAGATTGGCCATAGTGATCAACCTAATAAGCCAGTAAGAAAACATTGGAAGGCAATGGTCGCATGAGCACGAGTGGAAGGCATTCGAAAATGTTTTGTTGTCATATGATTTTTTTTGAAGTTCTATTTTGAGAGTATGCTTTGAAGGGGTATTGGTATCGCTAAAGGAACTGCCCTTGAGGGCAAAAAGAAGCATCTATACTTGTAGAACAGAAAGGAAACTCATGTCCATCTGAGGAGTCGAACGCCGGTCCATCGCTAATAACGCCTCGGAAATGCTTGTTGTAAAGACGGAACGCCAGGAAATTTGCCAATATCGTAATCATCACCGAAGGTAGCCGCGAGGCAAGTGAACAAGGAGAACGGCGGCATAGGGTCATGGGATTCAGTATTAAAGGCAGATGGCCCTCTGCTGAGGGGGATCCAAGTGAACTTATCGACCTCTTTTGCAGCTCTCAAGAAGATAGTGTATCGCAAACGACAAGATGTCTTCCCTCAAGCTGCGATCCAACATGGTACGCCGCCTGGATGGCCGCGTCGCAACTCCCTTCTTGATGTCTGCCAGACACATCCACAGCACTCCGGCTGAGCAGCATGCAATGACTGCTCCTCAGGTGGCTACTCTCCCCAAGCATGTTCCTGGATCAAAGGTCACTAAGACCAACAAGACTCCTGCTCTTGCCGTTCTCCCCCTCTCCACCGTTCTAAGAACCTACATGATCACCTCGATCTCTTGCAAGCCTGCACTTTTGTCCGTCTGCTTCAAGGCTCTTACCGCCATGATCCACGCCAAGAACCCCATCTTCAATGTCGAGCGCAACCCTCTTCTCAAACTCATTCTCAGAGAGACTTTCTACAAGCAATTCTGCGGTGGTGAGACAAAGGCCGAAGTCCGTGCTACTCGCGCTCAGCTGCAAAGCCTGGGTTACTCGGGTGTCATCTTCGAGTACGCTCGTGAGATCCTTTCCGACGTACCTTCCAGCG
>Ga0068628_1000490_pt1 | contig 14126 bp, 7 predicted proteins | sample InSIn2gowninarea_FD_77431 | JGI IMG/M metagenome (GOLD analysis project Ga0068628, IMG submission 77431) | Clean room microbial communities from NASA Spacecraft Assembly Facility at Jet Propulsion Laboratory, Pasadena, California, USA -... ... | reverse complement strand
CACAACAATATTAATAAGGGATATAACTACAATAGTAATGGGGTAATCACTAGTATTATAGGGACCTAACAGAAGAATAAAGAATCTCACAGAGACAAATACAGACATAGAAGATAGATCTAGAAAGTCATGAATATTTAAGATTTTCAATGTGGTTGTTGATTTCAAATCCTATTTTATCAAGTGCACTATATACATTGATTTCAATGTAGATTTCGATTTATAGTTCTATATAATACCTTACACTAGATGCATTGATTTCAGTGTCGATGTTGATTTCTACTCCTATTTGATTGCTTGCACAGGATGCATTGGTTTTAGTGTAGATATTGATTTCTAATCCTATTTGATCGTTTGCACTAGATGCATTGATTTCAGTTTAGATGTCAATTTCTAATCATATTTAATACCTTACATTAGATGCATTAATTTTGGCGTAGATGTTGATTTCTACTCATATTTGATTGCTTGCATTAGATGCATTACTTTCAGTGTGGATATTGATTTCTAATCCTATTTGATTGCTTCCATTAGATGCATTGATTTCAGTATAAATATTGATTTCTAATCCTATTTGTTTGTTTGCACTAGATTCATTGATTTTGTGTAGATGTTGATTTCTGATTTGATGCAACAAGATGTGTGATGTACATTAATTTTAAAGTAATTAGATTAATAGTGTGCATTGATTTTAGTGTAAGAACATCTCTAGCGCCTCCATCTATATCTCTATCTGCCATTGTCTCTCCTTCTTTATCTCTCTATCTCAACCCCTAAACATACACACTCTCTCTCCCTTTACCCTCGCTCTCTCTCCTTCCCTCCCTTTACCCTCACTCACTCTTTCTTCCTCTTTTCTCTTTGTCTAAAATTTCTCTCTCCATATATATATCTCTTCCTCCCTCCATGTCTTTGCCTCTCTCTTCTTCCCTCTCTACCCCCTCCCCCCCATATATATATATATATATATATATCTCCCCTCATCTCTCTTTCTCAGCCCCACAACATACACACACTCTCTCAATGTAAGCACATAAAAAAATATCCAACCATAAATACAATACTTGAATTTTCATCCTATTTTCATTATAAATAAAATGTTTGCTTCTTGAAACTATAAACTATTTAATTGAGTACATTCTTATTATTCCCATTTTCCGTCATTCAACATTGTTAATTACTTTGCATTTAAACACGGTAATAGAAAATAACTACCATTGAAAATTATTTTGGGTTTAACAATCCATAAGTCAAAATGATTGAATTTCGAGAAAACTACTATTAATATTGGAGAGAAACAAAGACAAGGTATGTTTTTTTTTATATAGTGGCTCGAGTTAAATATTTGAATGTTCTATGATTCCAACTACTCTTTTCATATGTATGAGAAAATGGAAAAACTAATAGGTGTGACAATAGGAACAATAGAAGAAAATAGTTTTAGATTGATTGCAATGAAGATTGTTTGTAATTGACTATATTCTTAGTATTCACATTTTCTATATATCAAAATTATTACATTGAGACATTGCACTCAAAATTTGTATTTCATCATTTTTCATCATTCAAGTTACTATCAGTCTCTCTTATCTCAACAAACTGAGGTAACTAAGAAAATTTTAAATTAAATTGACCAAATTAATCTTAGACATATTTAGCATATTTAAAATGATCAAAATAATTAGATGTTTAGCAAATTTTGTATGACTGCACACGACTGAAAGCAACCTACATCCAACTTAACACCGGATCTATCAAGTGCCGAGGGGTATCAAATCTCTCAAGATGCAAACCTTTCCTCAAGTTTTACACTCAAAAAATAGTTTTTTCACTCAGTTTAGATGTCAATTTCTAATCATATTTAACACCTTACACTAGATGCATTGATTTCAGTGTAGATGTTGATTTCCACTCATATTTTATTTCTTGCATTAGATGCATTGTTTTCAGTGTAGATATTGATTTCTAATCCTATTTGATTGTTTCCACTAGATGCATTGATTTTAGTATAGATGTTGATTTCTAATCCTATTTGTTTCTTTAAACTAGATGCATTGATTTTAGTGTAGATGTTGATTTCTGATTTGATGCAACAAGATGTGTGATGTACATAAATTTCAAAGTAATTAGATTAATAGTGTGCATTGATTTAAGTGTAAGCACATCTCTAGCTCCTCCATATATATATATATATATATATATATATATATATATTCCATTGTATCTCCTTCTTTATCTCTCTATCTCAGCCCCTAAACATACACACACTCTCTCCATATCTATCTATCTCTCTCTCCCTCCCTTCCTCCCTTTACCCTCGCTCTCTCTCACTCTCTAACATTTCTCTCTCCATATCTATATCTCTTCCTCCTTGATTGTCTTTGCCTCTCTCTTATTCCCTCTCTGCCCCCTCCGCCCCATCTATATCTCTATCTCCTCTTGTCTCTCGTTCTTGCCCCCAAAACATACACACTCTCTCTCAGTGTAAGCACATAAAATATATTCAACCAAAAATACAATACTTGAATTTTCATCCTATTTTCATCCTAAATAAAATGTTTGCTTACCCAAATGTTTCCTTCTTGAAACTTTAAACTAATTATAATTGGGTACATTCTTATTATTCCCATTTTCCACGATTCAACATTGTTAATTACTTTGCATTTAAACACGGTAATAGAAAATAAATACCATTGAAAATTATTTGGGGTTTAACACTACATAAGTCATAATGATTGAATTTTGAGAAAGATACTATTAATATTTGAGAGAAACATAAACAAGGTATGTTGTTTACTACAGTACCTCAAGTTAAATATTTGAATGGTTTATGATTCCAACTACACTTTTCATATGATCAATATGAGAAAATGGAAAAATTAATAGGTGTGGCAATAGGAATAGTAGAAGAAAATTGTTTTAGATTGATTGCAATGAATATTGTTTGTAATTGACTATATTCTTAGTATTCACATTTTCTATATATCAAAATTGTTACATTGACACTTTGCACTGAAAATTTGTATTTCATCATTTTTCATCATTCAAGTTACTAATAGACTCTATCATCTCAACAAACTCAGGTAACTAAGAAAATTTTAAAGTAAATTGACCAAATTAATCTTAGACATATTTAGCATATTTAAAATGATCAAAATAATTAGATGTTTAGAAATTTTTGTATGACCGCACACAACTGAAACCAGCCTGATCCATCTTAACACCGGATCTATCAAGAGTCGAGATGGATGAAATCTCTCGAGGTGAAAACCTTTCCTCAAGTTTTGCACTCAAAAAATAGGTTTGCACCTCGAGAGATTTGATCCCTCTCGATGCTTGATAGATCCGGTGTTAAGATGGATCTAGACTGGTGGATAGTTGATATGAGATGCATAGTTAAAATAAAGGTTCATTTTTCTTTAACATGGAAAATAAATTTGTATAAATGTTAAAATAAGCTATTTATTTTTTAAAAAGAAGTTTCTTTTCAACTATTTTTTATTATAAAATTGTCATTTTTTTAATGTTTAAAATATTATTTTAAGAAAATTACCAAGAATCCTTTTAAAATAATTTGAATCCATCTTAATTTTTTTTTCAATATGGAAAATTTTATTAGCAATAATTTTGAATTTAATATTTGTATATTAGTTTAATTTTTAAAAATGTCAATATAATAATTATTTTTATTTATATTTAGATGGTAAATTTTTTTCTCTATATAAATCAATGATTTTAAATATTGTTGAAAATAATGCTTCTATGTATATGATGTGATTTACAAGCTATCATTGTAAGTCTAGATGTGGCTATCTAGAAGTTATTGTTTCCTATGTACGAGTTGTAGTCATGATACAAATGTGTGGAAGATAGTATTTTAAGTCCTATATATTTGCAATTGTTGTGATCAATAAAAATAACTAAGTGTAATTTGTGTTTGACATTGCTCTCTATCTCAATTTCTATCAAGATATCAGAGCAGTTTCTTTCTTGATTTCCTTATGGGAAAGCAGGAAGAGGCCATAGGTGTGAGAATAATTGACTAAGTTTGCAATAGCTTATATGTGTGATTTTTTTATGTACATGCATTGTTTGTTTCAAGGTGTTGGAGCTTGGGTTTTGCTTCTTTAGCGATAGAGTTGAGGAGAGGCTTCAATTTTGGTGTAGATCAAATCAGCTAAGGGAAAAATCGCAACGTGATCTGCTAGATCTAAAAGGTCCGTTGAATATTTGAGCAGGCACACATGTTTTGTCAAGTAGGATGGTGTCTATCTATCACCATTTTTTCAAAATATAGTTGTTGGGGTATTGTGCGTGGATTCATAATCATTAGGAGGAGGTGAGGGAGAGCCGAGAGTCGATTGGGAAATGGTCCCATATTTATTTGATCAAACTCTTTTGATACACATTTCAAAATGATACAGTGACCACATGGAGCATGAAATATTCTCGATTGTTAGGCTACACCAGGGTCATTTGGGGCAACAATTTGCAGTTATGATAACCCCACTAAAAGTATAAAAAGAGAAATGGGTGGCGCTTCAAATTTCAATGCAGCAACCATTGATTTTGCCAGGAATTCGAACTCTCAACTATGGAAAACATATTTCATGTCAATCAACATTGCTACTAAATCAAATGTTTCATTAAGAAGCAATTATTTCTGATCCAAAATATTTAATCCTTGGGTGATTTTTGATCCAATATATGTTTTGAAGGTGGGTTTCTGATCCAATATCTACTTTGAAGATGGGGGCTGGTAAATCTAGACTTGTTTTGAGGTTCGTAAAAGGATTAATTTTATTTTTCAACCAAGCAAACCCATAAAGTTTTAAGTTTGTTTTTATGGAGAGTAAATTGCGTGTATTTTAAAGGAGTGTTTTCTAACCAAAAAAGAAAGAAAACATTGTTGGTAGACTTTTATTATTATTTTGTAGTGTGTTATTAGTGTAGTATGAAAAAAAAATCAAATGACACAGAACCATAGAAACCAGGTTGACTACTTAACAAACTAATGTGGCATGTTGTGCACTGGGAGCATTAGTTATAGTTAGTTCTTAATAAGGTCAAGCTTGTGTAACCTGTCATGCTCCGGGAGCATCAATACAAATTATTTTATATAAGGTCAAGCTGTAGAATTGTCTACTGAAGACATTCAATACCCATACTGTTATCCTAGGTAACTCATGAATATATCGAAATTCCATATATTTAATAGATCGTGGCAATTCTATAGGATGGTTCAGTATCAAGACTGACTTGTTCCACTCCAGGAGGTTGCGAATCATCAATTCTATAAAGTACGTAAACGATGGTCTGAATCGGTTATGTATTAAATGGATTAAGTGGGAAGCTCAAATGCGTGGTGAAGAAAAGAGTAGAAACCATGAGATTTCATAGTGGATATGAGTTCCAGTGATGACCATACAACACAAATTTGGCAGAGATTCATTTATTATTCTAATGTGTGTTTCCTATATTTGTTACATGTAAACATTAAGGGAGGGTGTTGGCAATAATGCTTCCATGCTTATGATTTGATTTATAGGTTATCATTGTAAGTACCAAGGTGACTAGCTAGATGTTGTTGTTTCCTATGTATGAGTTGTAGTGGTGACATATGTGTCAAAATCAATGTTCTATGTTCTATATATTTGCAACTTTTGTGATCAATAAAGATAATGAAGTGTGATTTGTTTGTGACATTTCTCTCTGTCTCAATTTCTATCAAATATTAATTATATTTTATAAAAAAAATATTTCATAACTTAATTAATTGTAAAAAAAAATACTCCCAATCAGGGTCAGAATCGAAGAGAGGGCACTTGTGGGATCTATGCAATGCTTAGAGGAGTTATGAGATGGGACGGTGGGTGGTCGGATGGCAGCCCTCACATGTACTCCTCCACACATAAGGTGGGAAGGAGTGTTATTACAATGAACATGTGGTTCTAGCATCAATCAGAAGGTATGTCGTCGGGGTTTTATGGAAAGAATCCAATCTCACTTGCATATGTTAAAGCTAGTTCTCCATAAATTTTCAGGGTGATAGTGAAGGTGACTTACCACATCAATCACCCAGGTGTAGATGATGTCATCTATCACTTTGTAAGCGACAACTATGGGTATGAATTTTTTTTTTCTTTGTGAATACCCTTATCGCTTTTCTCATTTCCTACATCATAATACTATGGATGGTTGTTTCTAAGATGGTGTTACGGGATAATGACAAAACCTCCTCAAAAGTATGGGAGGCAAGAGACATTTATTTTGCTAGGTTGTCTGAGTATTTTCGAACTCTCTCTCTCTCTATTATGGAATTAAGCTTTCCCTGATGTGCATGCATTATTAGAATGCACTCTAGATTTCTTTTTGTATCTTTTGCATGGGGGCTTTCGTTCGTTCTCTATTTTCTCTAATAAACCATTTGCATGGAATAATAATGTGGTAGTTTTGAGAAGGTAAACCTGGAATTGTTGACAGTCCCTAGTTCAATACATTTTTGTGATCTTTGGATCATTGTTGGTTTCTTGTTTCATCGAGCCCATGACAACAAGGCAGGAGAAAATTCATCTAATTGGCTTAATGCTTATTTTCCTATTGTATACTATTGTGTCTCTATGCATAGGGTCAAATCTTCCTCGAATCTGTTGGCACCCTACGCTAGGCCATCTTCCTGTGTGTTGGTCTCCAATTAGGACAAGGTCCTCTGTTGTAGCAGTCTTGGCATCTGAGTATTTTTTTCTATCTCATATTTCTGGTCTGAAACATAATCTTATGGTGCAACCCTCCTTGAGAAGAGGGAACAAAGCGTGTAGAGGTCGTGACTAGAGTTAGGGTCATGGATAGGGGAGTGGTATACGTTAGTGACAACCATGGCCGGTGAGGGATCGGGGTCATCGAAATATAATAGACTTAATTCAAGAGGTAACCTAGGCCTACCAAGCCAATATGTAACCTTAGATTCGTTAATTAATATGAGCATGGAAGAATGACAATAAGATGAGAAAATAGAGTTGGAGATGGATGAAGAGTAGGATCTCATCACGGACCCAAGCCGGTCCAAAGGTTGGTACACCTAGTTTCAACAGACAATGTATCTATACTAAATGATGAAAACATTGTGGAAAAAGCTTTGACTACCTCCACTACATGGACATCCAGGCCAGGAATATAATTTCATGAGATCTACATGGAATTTCAACTTATCCAACGTCAGATTCAACAACAAAATGCTTGCCTTAGCCGCATAGAGAAGCATATCCCTTGCCTTACTCAAACTGAACTGTCACGATCTAGTGCAAAAGGCTGAGTGTTGATAGACTCGTGTGATGAGTAAAAGTATGATCTACATAGTTTTCTTTCTTAATTTTTTATATGTATCAAGTACCGATTCACATTTTTTTTAAATTTTGTTATAGTTATATAGTTAATAGGAGAATTAAAGAAAATCGAGTTTATATAGATTTTTTGGACATTCTCAGGCTCTCCAGATTTTGGTTGGCATATAATGCAGTCATATGACCAACAAACCTCGTTTCCGAATCAGAAGGTTGATGGTTTCGCAGTGGGAAGGATGAGGTCATCTCATCATGTTGGATATGGATGTAAAACCTCTATGTTTTTTAAAGAGAATAGAAAGGATCTACCAAACTTTATATATATATATATATATAACCAACTATATTTATATACTATTTTAGATTGATATTTGTCATTTGAGATTAAATTTGATCCTGCATACCAAAAATTCATTAAACAAAGAATTTAATCTGAATTTAATTAATATAAAAAGTTGATGATGAATTTAGAAAATTACAAGATATCAAATACCACTTTCCCTTTAGCCGATAAGACTCTTGATGATGATGGATGGTAGTGATGAAAAAACTAAACTATAGATATATTATATTTATAATTACTTTCATAGATGTATGTATTTAATTTATGGATGTGGGTTTGAGGAATTTTGATTTTTGACCCAACATTCTTATTCTACAACATATCTATGTGTAATTTAGTCTATACACACCTATCCTATATATATATATATATATATATATATATATATATATTCTTGAAATTAAGAAATGATGTTAGGCATAATCAAAATAAAAATCAAAGATATATATTTTGTTAGTTTTACTTAAAAACATTATTACAAGTAGTCTCACTCTGACTGTGCTAGCTTTATTGGTTGTCACTCTCACTCTAAGATATAAATAAAATATTTTCATATCTATATGAAATAAGAAAATTTTATATCAATTTTTAAATTCCTCTGAAGTAACTAAAATAAAAAACAAAATAAATTTGATTTTATTTATTTTTTCATATTTCTCTTGAATGTATAAATAAACATTTTAATATCGATGTCAAACTAATTTATTTTAATGTATTAATAAAAAAAAAATATGGACAATGTAATCCATAAATAAAATATCTCAATTATTATGTTAACTAAATTATTTAATGTGAATAATTAACTTATTATATATGGTTGTTAATAATAAAACCATTATTATTAATAAAAAATGTTTATATATTATATAAAGTGATTGAAAAATGATTTTTTTTTATTGTTATAGCATAGTATCATTTCTTTGGGAAAAAAAACATTTCAAGCATCATTGAGTCAAGAGGCTTAGTCTACAACCTGCCCGGTATGAGGGAAATGTGTAATTAAGTTTGTTCTCAACATGGAGTTGACATGTGTCACTTTTAAAATAAAAATAAAAATTTCTTTAAATTAAAAAATAATGTTAACCATAATGAGAGAAAAATCAAAGATACATATTTGGTTAGTTTTACTTGAAATTATTATAAAACTTACTTTCACTTGTGCTAGCTTTATTGGTTGTTGATACTATAACCCAATATGAATACAAAGGAGATATGATACACACATAATTATATATATGAACCACAATAAAATATTTCATTGTGCAAAGAAAAGAAATATTTGAAATTAAAAAAATTAAAAATAATATTGAAATATATTTAAAAATATGTCAGTAGGAAAAAAAGTTTTAACTTGGACAATGTAATCTACAAGTAGAATATCTCAATGCTTCACCAAATTATTTTAATGTCAACAATTTACATATAACAATAATAATAATGTCTATATAATATATAAAGTAACTCAAAAACTAAATCTTTATTATTATAGTATTTAAAATAATTACAAAGTTAAACTATTTTATAAGGTTAAATTTATTTAAAAATAAAATTATATATATATATATATAAACCATTATCTATATTATTTATAAAGATAATATAAAGTCCTGAAAGGGATGCAATCTTGATGCAATTTTTTAAAATTTTGTTGGCCGAAAATGTCTCTATATCAATCCCCAAGTGGATGTACCCGGGTTGAATTTTAATATTTATATAAATGGACGACGAGGGTGGATTATTCCCAGAATATGGTTCGTCTGAAATATTTCTATGGTTGTCATTTGTGATGTTTCCCGGAGTGGACTTCCACTTCTCCAACGGGGAGAGCTTTTCTCTCCCGACTAATAATTATCTGGTTCCAGTGGATACCATGGGCACTCATTACTTTTCCTTTGTGCTCACCGACTCTGATCTATCTATCATGGGGAATATTCAGCAGCGGCGTATTGGGGTTTCCTTCTATTCCAAGAAAGCTCAAATTGGCTTCGCTCTCGATCAATGCCGATGTGGAATCATTTGTTCTTGCTTATCTATATTATAATCTATTTCCAAACGAATTATAAATACTAATCTTGTACACTGAGTGAATGGTAGAGTTTGAAATATTAATTTAGATATTTGATTGATAGTACCTGGCTGCTATTTATCTGATTTCTAAAAATATTATTCCAATATCTTTAATCTAAACCATCCATCTCTGAAAATCCATATGAGATTGTGGAGGTTTAATTCCAATGCTGAGAGGAATCATCTCATCTTTTTTAACTAATTAAAGGAAAATCTGGTAACATAATGCCAGTTAGAATTTCAATTGGCATTACGATGCATATATCTCAGATATTAAGATATGACTTCGCAGGCATTGGGGACTGACATGATTAAATTGAATTCACCTTAATAAAAACACACAGAGTTGTTTTGCAACCTTACGATAGTTTTCTTATGGGGGAAGACTTTCACATACTTCGAACTATGGGGATGTCATAAGATTGTTATATTTCTCCTGATTTCGGATTTTGGTTACAAAAATGGGGCTGGAATTATTAACCATTATAATTCCATTTTCCAGGTTTAGGTTTATAGACTTCAGGTAACCTATCTCATACAGTCACCAAAAAGTTTTTAAAGCAATTTTCAATTTCAGTAGTAAATAAACATGTGTAAAATTTGGCATATCATTTGCAAATTCAAATACATAAGAAAATAACTTCATTACTATGAGAAAGATGCGGCGTAACCTATTATTCATTAATTTGTTTAACTCATTAAACATAAGTTCCCAATTCATGCTTTCTTTCATCATTATTCAAAATGTCTCGTTCCTTGTAAACTGGTTAGATTGCATGCGACAGAATGCAGGAAAGTGCTCCTTAAATCTAATTTTATTTGATGTTTTTAAAATTTAAATTAACATGTTTCTTAAAGTTTTTATAATTTAAATTAATATGTTTATATCTTTCGTATTATGATTTATAATATATATTTTTCTAAATAATATAAATTATGTTTATTTGATTAATTTTAATTTCTTAATATTTAATGGTTATTTTTATATTAATTAAAATTTGATGATGAACAATACTTTTAAATAATTATGTTTCAATTGAAATGTTCTAAGTGAACATTTCACCCATCAAAACTTAATTTGATAATCAGACCCGTGAGAATCTGAATAAATAGTATAAAGTTAAAAGATTGAATATAAATAGTAAAAATAGTAAAAATGATGTGAATATTGATTGCATAATAATTAATTTTTACTTATTTATTAATGGTTAAATATTTAGAGAATATAATGGAAAATTTAAATTAACTTTAATGGTGCCTGGCTAGTAATATTGAAATTAGGGATTTCAAAAGTAATTTAATATTTTTTTGTATTAATTATGGTATATAAAAGCAATATAAGTGATGATGTGATTATTCTTTACTGATGGAACATTAGTGTGGGACTTTTCCAATGAAAAGGGATGGTTTTTCCATTAACAAACTTGTTAATTAGGTTAATTTATTATTATTATTATTTTATGTTAATTTTATTTTTTGTAAGTGGGTATATCAGAAATATTTTTTATTTAATAATTTTTTTGAAAATTAATATTTAATAATGGTAAGGGAAAAACATTTTTAGTTTTTTATTTTCTAAGAATTATATATATATTTTTAATTATTTTCTTAAATATTTTTTTTGCTAAAGCAAGAGTCGTACTTCTATTTCATTGAATCAAACTTATTTTACATAATATACAAACGTCCAATAGACTCTGTGGACTTAGGCAAAACACGAAGTTACCCACCTGAAACAAAACCCTCCAACCCTATAAATGTACCCTCTAAACCCTTTAGAGTACATACAAAAATAATGCTACGAGAATAGCAGGGCCCGTGAACAATCCCCACAAATACCTGCGCAATCGATCTCCAAACCTGCCTCTTTAATCGCTGCCATCCATTCTCATATCTTAATCTGACGCCAGTGATGCATATCACCCCTAGAAGATGCATGTTGATTAACCCCCTGACCCCACCAAACCACATGATCATTCCTGATCGTTGATCGGCCTTGCGAAATCGGACGGATGAGATAAATATCGCACAGCTTAAAGTCACCAAACTTTAGTGTGTGATGAGGATGGTTTTCAGCCCCGGCCCTCATCCACGTGTCAGGAGTTGTATGGCATTGCTGCCAAATCTCCAAAACCACTTTTTGCTTGAGAGCAATGTGATCAACCAAAAACCACTCGGGAAGCGGATTTATCTCCCGACTATGGAAATTTGGATAATGTTGCTACCGTTAAAGTTATGCTTCTCACCTTATTTTTCTCATAACCTTTGCTGGACTAAGAAAACCCCCTGACAAACACTGGGGATATTTGGAGTTGAAATTACCTTTGCTGCTGAGACCGACCGTGGCCAGCCTCCCACCATAGACCTGTAGGACCAAAATTTGTGAATCACGTAGAGAAATGCTCATTGAGACTTAGCTTCCTTAGCTTTGTTCCGATACACTTCTTTATCCTCTTCCACCTGGTTTTGGCAAAGTGATTTTAGGTTGCCCTGAGGCATTACTTGCCACTCCATCGAAATTCTGTTATCCTTACAGCTAACACCTTGGTTGGCCAGAATGTCCACCAATTTGTTGGCCTTTCTACGCGCATGGTTGAATTTGACCGTGCGTAGTCCCTAAATATGACCCTGTATTCTATGGAGAACACGTATCAACCTCCAGTGTTTTGAAATTTTCTCTGACCCTGTTCCATGACTAATTCTCTTGGCCAAGTTAATGACTAACTCTGAATCAGCTTTTATTATCACATTTAGGCAGTTATCTTGTTTCAGAAATTCTAAGCATTGCTCCAACGCCATTGATTCTCCATGTTGTTGTTGGCTTGCCCTACATGACAATGGAAGAGGAAGAGAATGTTTCCGGTGTCATCCTGAAGAACTCCTCCAAAGCCTGTCATTCCTGGGTTACCTTTTGAAGTTCCATCTATGTTGTATTTCAAAAAACCTTTTGGAGGAGGATTCCAAAACTCATTAACCATTTCCATCATGATTACTTTCTTATCTAGGCCTTGTGGAATGAGACCCTACATGCCTCACTGCCTGAGAATCCTTAATTCAGCATCTGAGGGAGGATTTTTGGGGAGATCCCTTACTATGGTATCGACGATCTCCTTAAGTTGCTTTAAGATCTGCTCCAACAGGTGAAGAGAGGGATTTTTCTCTCCTTTGAAGATCATTTTGTTTCATTCTTTCCACACATTCCATATAATGAAGCTTGGCAAAAGAGCCCAAGTAGAGTTAAGAACTTCATAATCCAAAAACTTTTTCCTCCAACTGCTTAGGGTGTTAGTGATACTCTCTTTGTCCCTTTCAGACTGTTTGAATATGGTGGAAAAAGTGTCCCATAACCTGGAGGTGAAATGTAGCTGTTGAGAAGATGTTCCATTGTCTCCTCTTGGGCTTCACAGAGCTGGCATGTGGAGGGTCCCAACACACCCTTCTTTCTAATATTATCCCAGGTCAAGATTTTCTTGTGATGAACCAGCCACATGAAGAGTTTAATCTTCATCCAGCCTTGGTGCCTCGATAGATTCTGCTAGATCCTATCCGGAGCATGGCACTCCAGCCCAAGGAGAATACCTTTTGCTTCCTTAATATTAAAGTTGCCTTCTTTGTTGTTGCCCCATCTTAGTTGATCCTGCCCTTCAATTACTAAAATCATCCTCTGATCCAATATTCTCTTAAGGGTTTCTGCTCTCATGTTCAGGGTTCTGTCCTCCCTGCCATCTATTTTTGTCCAAGTTCTCCATTTTCCTGTATTGTGAGTATGCTCCCAAAGTCCTTTACCTTAACTAATCCTTGGGTGTCTATCTCGTGCTTGAGGCCCAAAAATTCCTCTTTCAATAGTGTTGGTTCTTGTTGCCATTTGTCCTCCCAGTATTCATGCTATTAGCACTCCCAGCTCCAAAAGGAGTCTTACAACAATTTAGAAATATCCAAAGATACTTTCTCTGGGGCAAGGAGGAAACAAGGAAAAAATGGGCTTTAGTCTCATGGGAGAAGATCTGTAAACCCAAGGACCAAGGAGGCCTAGGATTGGATGATCAAGAGATTCTCAGTAACGTTTTAGGGGAAAAAATTTGGTGGAGGTGGATCAAGGATCCAAAGGCTCAATGGGCAAGCATCTGGAAAGAAAAATATGCCAGCTCCTGGCATTCTTCTAATATCATAAAGATGTCTAGAAATATAAATGGCTCACCCATCTGGAGCAAGGCCTGGGAGAATAGAGGTTTTGTTCAAAAAAACAGTTTTTGGGAAATCAGAGAGGGAGGTCTAGCACTATTCTGGGAGGACAAATGGCAACAAGAACCAACACTATTGAAAGAGGAATTTTTGGGCCTCAAGCACGAGATAGACACCCAAGGATTAGTTAAGGT
>Ga0068628_1000487_pt1 | contig 14156 bp, 19 predicted proteins | sample InSIn2gowninarea_FD_77431 | JGI IMG/M metagenome (GOLD analysis project Ga0068628, IMG submission 77431) | Clean room microbial communities from NASA Spacecraft Assembly Facility at Jet Propulsion Laboratory, Pasadena, California, USA -... ... | reverse complement strand
GGTTATATTGTGACTCCTTAGACTCCTATATATAGAAAGGAGGTTTTGTCATTTGTATCATCCAAGAATTGTTCATTTATGTAATGTAAAGGAGGTTGCCCCCTCGAAGAGGCTGAATTCTAAAGCATTGATCTATATTTTCTATCTTTTCTTGAGCTGGTTTCATAACAGTATGCATATTGGATTTTGGATTTATTTGTAAGGCTTGGTAAATGCTCTCAGGAGAAATCGAAAAGAAAATTTCATCATTTTGGGCAATCACTGCTTTCTTGCTAGGAAGGTATCTGAGCTGACACTTGGTGGAGAATTCAGGGAAGAAATGGGTTTAAAGGAAAATGAATTTAGGGAGAAAGGACTCCCAGATACTCAAATAATCACCATGGTCAGGGTATTTCTTTTTTTCCCTATTGTGTAGTTGATATAGCTCGAACTTACAGTCAGTTTCAAAAAAATTGAATTGGGTGTCGATCAGGAGTTTTATTAGGGTCTCGGATAGGGGGAATCAAGGGGTCTTCATCAATCATCTTTCCTTTGCCCTTCTGCACTGACATCTTATATTAAAAATGAGAAGGAACAGGTTACCATAATACTCAATTGGTCGAATTCGGCAGAGAAATTTCTAATAGACAATACTTAATCACTTTAGATTGGCTCGATAATGACTTGCACGAACTGAAAGAACATGGAGGGAAACAAATGGAGGATCCTAAGGCTATTTTATAATGGAAATGGCAGGGGATCAAGACATAATAGTTACCATTTCAGGAGTGGGGGCAATATATTTGAAATGAGTCAATTTAGCTAAAGGAGTTAAATGTATAACATTCATTTGATAAGTAAATTTGAACATTGAATGGTCAAATGAGGTGGAGGGGTAACATGGAAAAGGAATGAGGTGGATGGTGTGACATGGAAGGTGGAAGGGAGGACAGGTGGTATGAGTGGTTGGGCAGAGGTGATAGGCGGAAGCGACGGGTGGAAATGATAGAGAGATGGTGGTTTTCAGGGGTGTAGGAGTAGTAACATGTTTAGGGAGAGGACCCCCCGAAACTGCTAAGTAGCCAACACATCATTTCAGATGGTAAGCACACAAACAAATTTTTAGGACCCCCCAATCCATTAATCATTGATAGTGTGGGGGGGTGTCTAAAATCATACTCCCACTATTGATCTGGGGAGTTATCTCCACCATTGATTGGCGCATGATGTTTATTCACAAAACAATAAACAATCATATCATATCATGCAAGAAATATAACATATAACCTATATTTTTATGGACACTACATACAAAATGAAAAATTTATTATAAATTTGAAAGTGACATTTTGACTAGTGCGATATAGAGGTCTTATTTTTTATTTTTTTTTCTCTTTTAATTTCTTTTATTATTTTATTTCACACATATAGTTTTTTATCCCCTTTTATTTTATTTTATTTTTTTATTTTTTATGTTTTTCTTTCTTTTTCTTTTTATTTTCTTTTTTATTTCTTTTGATCTAAACCAAATTGAAATGAACAATAAATTTTTACAATATCCTAATGGGATGAAAAATTATTAAAATTACAAGGCTCCTATATTTATAGGACCCAAACATTGGCTCCAAAGGGGATGACATCCTCCCTGTGAGGTGTCAATAACACCGTGGATCAGTAGCCTTCTCCATTGGGCAATAATTTTCACCATCAAAACTGAGACTAATCTCTGTAAACTAAAAAATCATGGATATAGCAACAACTCATCCAAAACTTAGGGCATTCACTTCGGGCTTAAATTCTTGATGAAAACCACCCACACTTGCAATATTTTAAATAGTAAAATGATATATATAATCACATGTTTGTTACCATATGACCTTAAGTGAAGTAGTTCTTAAGAAACCTACCATTAACAGGTCCTACTGATAGTGTTTCTCTAGTTAGATCCTCCAGCAAAAGTGCATGAGTTCCACATACAAGTACAAGCATGTAAGGGCTTTTCCATAAACTGTCAAATTTCCCACATTTCCCTTTCTCTTCATTTCTAGCATCCCATTTCAAAAAAATGTCATTCACCTTAAAATCATCTACTTTGACCCTCATGTCATGATTTTTTTTTTTTATCTTATCCTGAATCACCTATGTATTGTTGTATACTTATTCTTTGGTCTATTGCAAATGTATTAATCGGTTGATCCTTCTCTTGGCATCATTTTACTCTGCTTCCTCTTCCTCCAACAAATTTAGTACTAGAATTCCTAGGGAAATAGGAAAAAATTCATCTATTCCATAAACCAATTAGAAAGGTAACATTCCAATTGACTTATTTGTGCTTATCCTATCAACCCACAAAGTATTTATTAATTTCTTGTGTCAGGATTTCTTTTTTTCATGCAGTAGTTTCTTTATGATGTTGACCAATGACTTGTTAGAAGATTTTCCTAACCCATTTCCCTGAGGATAATATGTAGTATAATTTTCTAATACTATATGATACTTGTTACAAAAATAAATCATCCTCTTTTATTTAAAACCAACAACATTATCTATAATAATTTTTTGGGGACAACCAAACCTGGAGAGAACATGTCCTTCAAGGAATTGTATGATTACAGAATTTGTAGCTTGTCTCGTTGGAATTTCTTATATCCATTTGGTGAATTAGTTTGTTGATGTTAGGATCCACTTATGTTGAGCAGAAGAACTTGCATGAATTTATCCTATAAAATATAAACCCCATTGCTGGAAAGCAAACTCCACTAGAATAGGTTTCAAAGGTAGAGGTAAGAGTTTTCTCTTGCCTTCAAAAATCTGACATTGATAACAAGTTGAAACCCTTTTATGAATGTCAACAAACAAGGTAGGCTAGTAAAAATAGTTCTCAAGATTTTGTTAGTTGCAAATTTCTAGTAAACATGTCCTCCACAGTCACCTTGATGAAATTCTTCCATGATTTTATCTTCTTCATCCTTTAATAAACAATTTAACAAAATACCTCCAACATCCTTCCAATACAAAGCTTCATCTAAAATGCAGAACTTTAAAGCTTTCAGTTTGAGAAATCTTACCTTGGTTTTTTTCAAACCAAGAGGCTCTTGTACATTCTACAAAACATACACAATGTCTGCATACCAGGGAGAAGTAAGAAAATACTTTGATACCTGTGGAATTCCCATATCTTCTTGTACATCAAGACCAACTACAAAATTGATGTTTAGTGAATGAAAGCTTGACTCCATCATCAATTTGGCTAATCCTTAACCTTTGATAAGTTTTTTAGGCTTTATTTCAATGTCATACTCCAAAATCACAAATATCCATTTGCCTCTTTTTCCATCTGGATGAGCTTGAGTGAGGTTATCCTTTACCACTACACTTGGAACAAAAGAAAATATGTGATAATATAATATATACACTCTGAAATCTTTTAGGGCCTTTACTAAAGGAAACGCTTGCTTTTCCATGATATGATACTTCAAGGAGGCATCTCTTAAATCTCTGTTGAAAAATGCTATAGCTTTTTCATGTACCTCCTTGTTTTTCTATAACAATACTACTGCAATAGTATGTTCTAATGCAAAGGAAAAAATTATGAAATCGTTACTGTAGTTGGGACTAATCAAAATATGAGCACATGTTAAAGCTTATTTTCCCTCAATGAAAGATCATTTTGCTTCATTATTCCATTTTATCTCAGTGTCCTTTTTTAACATGTTTGTGATTTCCCTTAAGATTTTGGCCAAGTTTGGGATGAATCTTCGAAGAAAAGTTATCTTGCGAATGAAAGATTGAACTTGGTTTTTGTTCTTGGGGGGATCAATCTCCATTATTTATTCAATTATATTGGGGTGTTTTTTGATACCTTCCTTTTAAATTATGTAACCAAGTAACTTACCTTCTTCCAATCCAAACAAATACTTTTTGTGGTTTAGGGAAATACGATATTTCCTACATTTCTCAAAAACTATCTTCAAGTGAAACAAGTGATCTTCATTTGCTTTAGAGAATACAGTGATGTCATCTAGATAAAGTACAATAAACATGTCATTCTCATATGAGAAAGAAATATCCATTTCTTTCTAGAAAGTGGCTCCTGAATTCATAAGCCCAAAGGGCATATTCACATACATAAAGGTTCCCCATGGTGTTGTAAAAGGTGTTTTATGTTGGTCAACTAGATGTACTAAAATTTAGTTATAACCTGAAAATCAATCAAGTAAAGAAACTCTGATGGGCCCAACTACCCTTTATAAAACATGATCCATCTTTGGTAAAGGGTAATTGTGTTTGAGGGAAACATTGTTTAGGTTCCTAAAATTCACACATAATATGATTTCACCAACCTTTTTCCTTACTGGTATCGAATTTGATAGCCATTTCGAAAACCTCAAGGGTACAATGATTCTGGCATCAAAAAGTTTTCTATCCTCTTTTACTATTAAGGGTAACAAGACTAGATTCACCCTTTTTATTTTGTGTTTTAAAGGTTTCTGGTCCTCTCTGATGGATATAGTATGTTGTATAATGCTAGTATCATATGCCTTTAGATCTTCATATCCCCAAGCAAACACATTAGAATATTATTTCAGCGAATCAATGCACTTTTGTTTTTCTTTAGGAGGTAAAGGCTTGGATAACTTTACAATCTTTAGATTACTCTCAGTACCTATTTTACAATCTTCAAATTTAGCTCCTACAAGTTCTATCTTAGGTTTTTTTCCACATCATTGAAATCAAATAGCTCTTATAATGGCACAAAACCCCTTGGTAACACATTATATTTCAGTTGTAAGACCTCAAGTTCTTTTCAATTTTCACTAATTTGGTTCAACATTGTTTCATTTATATCCTCATCCACACTACTAACTGTATCAATATGTACATTCTCAAACTCTTCTTTTAACTGCAAAAAAAATTCTACCTGTTTATCACTACCGAGCACTTACTAATATATAACATTATCTACAATAGTTGGTCTATGGTTCACTTCAATTTCATATTTTCTATTGGGATGGAAAGGAATATTACAAGTGTTGGCTAAGGTAGTAAATTCATCAGCTAATATATTTTGACTCCTAGGAATAAGAGATAACTGATACTCTTGAAAACACTACAGAAAATCTAAGACAAAATTTATGTGTGCCTTCAACCTAGGGTGTTTAGCTGAGTACTCACCTTGGATTTGATTAATAATGACTTTTGAATGACCATGTATAGAAATTATTTTAGCTTATGACCTCTTCAAAATCTAGAGTCCTAGAATAAGCGCTTCATACTCGGCTATATTGTTGGTTCATTGAAAATTTAGCTTGTAATAATGCCCCTTTGCTATGCTTGTTTTTGAGTTTCAAACCACAACACCTGCCCCTACACGTTCTTCACTAACTACTCCATCAAAGTCCATATTCTAGTGGGCTTCATCCACTTCATCATCTGTTCCAATATTTAATTTCTCATCCTCTACTCTGCTTCATTTACTCTCTATGTCTGACACATGTTCTTCTACACATAAATCATTGTATAGAATGGAGGAATCCATGTATGAATGCACTGAATAAAATGGATAATTATTAGGTTTGTTTCCTGTTTACCATATATTCCATTAAACCTTCCCTATACAACCTCCTTTGTTAACCAAATATAGGACTAGTTCCATAAGTCATGTCCATTTCCATGGTACCTTGTAACTTTTCCCCTCAGGATCTTGATAACAACATTCCATATTTGGGAGGTATATCAACCACTATAATATCCATAACCACACTTTTTGCTATAATTTGGGTCAGAGTCACACATATATCCTTAATGAGACCTAATCATCTTTCTTTTCTAAGAATCAAAAGAGTAAATGTCTTTATCAGGTCTCGTTATATCTAATCCTAACTTTTCCATAATGACTTTAGGCATGAGATCTTGTGAAGCATAAGAATAAAGCATGAGATTATGCAAAATATCATCATGAATGTTTAAACTAACATAGAAAGGCAACACATTATCATCTTCAGACTTCCCTTCAACTTTAGGTCCAAATAATAATTTAGGTTGGTCATCAGTTAAGGTAACTGTGTTTGTTCCCTCCCCTATCTTTAGTTTCTTCATGACTTGAGTTGTATGCACATTCTTGTTAATCAATTTTTTCTAAGGAATATAAATTTTGACCTTAGTTACTTCATTTTAAATACTGAAATAAGTAGGAAATTTATCTACTACTTTAATACTTACATCTTGTTTTTCAAAAACCTCCTTTTGAGAGTCATCCTTTATCTAGCTAGTGTAAGGTGCATCACTCTAAATTTTATTGGGACGATTTATTGTAATCTTCTTGTTTCTCAAATTTTATTGTTTGTGTACCTCCATAATAGCATTTTGGTATCCCTTTTTATAATCATTTGTTTCTACAGGGATGACTTCTGGCTATGATAACAAGAATAGATCTTGTTCCTCCTTAGTTAGAAAAAGATTGTCTATTTCCCCTTCCCCAAAAAGATTAATATGATATTCCTTAGGGTCATCTGCTATTTCAGTTTCTTCATCTGCATAATTCTCCTAGAATGGGGGTCTGATTTGTTCCTAATCTATCGGGACTCTTTGATCTCTTTGTTTAATCTAGGGAGGATTCCTTCTAAAGTTAAGATTTTTGGTCTGTGGACCTCCTTGAGGTTCTCTTGGTGGAGCCTTGTCAACCAAAATCATTCTTTCCATCATCATTTCCATTGTTTTAAGGTATCTATCTTAACATATGATGAAGGAGAAGAAGGTTCTTCTTTGATGGTCACTATTCTTTCAACATTTATCTTTTCTCTTTTAGCCAATAAATTTTCTTCCACACTAACGACATTTCTTTTCATTTCTTCTAGAGTAGAAGGATTTAATTATCTTAATTAATAAGAAATTTTTTCATGAAAACCATCTAGGAATTTGATCAAAGCTAGTGTTGGTGGAGGTTGTATTGTTGCTAGAATACAATTGTAAACATTGTTAAATCTAGTGCAATAATATTGAACTCTTTCACCAGGAGCTCTCCTTAGACTGTCATATTCGGTTAGGATTTGAAAAGGATTCTTTTTAACTTCCCACCTTGTGAGAAAACTTTGGTGAAATTGTTGGAGATATACAATACTATCTGTTGGCAATGTCCTGAACCATTTCTTAACTTCTCTTGTGAAACTTTGTGCAAAGATCCTCATTCTCACATCATAATCATCAACTTCTTGTAAATATGAGAATTAATTCATCTTTTCTATATGTTGTTGTGTTGTGATTGACCTAGTGCTATCAAATTGGGGCATATACATCTGATAATCCTATGGCATGGAATGCAACTATGATGGTAAAAAAGGAGGGGCATAACTAGCTACCATGACTGGTGAATGGGAAGAAGATGACACTATAGTTGATGTGGATATTAGGGGTGGTAAAGAAGATGGAATTATGACTTTATGAGTTGGTATAAAAGGAATCTGGATGGTAGATGAAATAGGAATAGTGGAAGAAAGAGAAATTAAAGAAGGAACCAGAGGTGAAGTAGAAGGTAAAATAGCAGAACGCTGAGTTTATAAAGATTCTTAAGAAATTTTGTTTAATTTAGTCACTATGTATTCAAGCTTTTCAAACTATTGTACAATGCCTTTATCGGATTTTGAAATAACAAGTTTTTGTAACCATAGGCCTTTCTATTTCTATATTTTGTATATAAATGTATGATTGTTGAATGCTATTTAGTTTTATCATTTAGGTTGACTGATAAATTAGTGAACCGAAAGATATGTACTAGCTTAAAAAAAAAAATACATACATATATATGGATATTTTTTTATACATATATCAATTATAGGGGTTGATAATCCTAATGATATAAGACATGCTCGAATTAATACAAAATGTTCACATATGTCATTTTGATATATATATATATATATATATATATATATATATATATATATATGGATATATCTGCTATCAATCTTGGCAATGATTGATAACATCATCAATGATTGAACCTTCATCAATCAAGGGAGGTACCGGAGACCATCAATGGACATAGGCTAAGAAAAAGGAGATAGATGCAGATAAAAAGGAATTTAAAGGTCTATGTCAATTTATAGCCATAATCAAGTGATGTGCCTAGGTTCAATATGTGAACTATACCCTAATACCGAGTGTAGGGATGCTACATGTGATCCCAAATTTATTCTATTTATTTATTTATTTTTTGTTTACAAAACTATAAAATGTAATCACAGAAAATTCACAACTTCAATACTCAATTTACACTATCAATATTAAATCCTACAATAATTTACAAAGTAATAGTGTATGTGGTATAATGAATAATGATAAAAAAATTTAAATTTTAATGTACAATGTTGCACACCAAAGGGAAACCATTCCCATTAAGTTTACAAATATTACATTGATAGTTGAAAGTCACTGCAACATCCATTGTATCAATATTCTAGTTACACATTTACTAGATAATACATAAAAACAAATATCAAGAATTACCATTCACCTAATACAAGGTAGAATCCTTATTGTAGGTTATCACAATCCTCATTCCTTTCTCATCATCACTCCAATGATAAAAATTTTAAAATTCCCATGATGTTTGCTTGAAGTTTCCAACCCACTTGGTTGTCCACCCTACCATTTCTAATGTACTCTCCTTCCCTTTGGCCCCTAAAATCAGTGGGGATGTAGGAAGGAGGAGAGAATAATATTAGCCAATAGTAATTGGGGCCATAACCTTCATCTACCAACATCAACAATTCCTATCCTCCACACTTTCAATAATTCTCAAGATCACAAATTTGCAAAAAATAGTTTCCAACATAAAAACTTACAATGTAATTACATCCATTCGCCACTATAGAGCTCCAAGATGTCACCTTCATAAAAATGTGTTCCTTTTATAGAATATTTTAAGTGGGGATTAGATGTGGCATTTGTTTTTATATGAAAATAACTAATTATCAAATTCCATAAACAAGATTATTCATCTAGCCACATGTCCTCACTTCAATTTGAATCTCATGTAAATTTCCTACTATGTTATTTAAATAAATATTTTTTCTCAACAAAAAGATATATGTTCCTAAATTTACTCCTAGATGTTCCATTATGCCCTCTTCCCTTTCCTTAACTTCTTCTATTTATTTTAGTTAACTTTTTGTTGCTGACTAAGAGGCATAGTAAATTGTAGTTAATTCCTTAAATTTCTCCTTTTCAAATTTAATTATTTGTTTTATGATTTTCTTAATTAGATGAGGTTCTCTTGATTTTAATTTATTAAAATCACTCATTTAAATAATTTCAATATTGCACATATCTATTTAGATTTTAGCTTACTTATGTCCACACCAAATAAGTTTAGATTATTCCCCGCTTTAATCGTGATACCTTGTAATTTTTTATTATTATCTATTATTCACTTAGCTCTAACTTACATTCAACTCATTTTTAGGGTTTATTTTACTAGTATTAGCTAAGCCAATTATTTTATTATTATGTCTTCATATATAGTTTAGTTTTCGTAATTTCTCTTATTAAACTTTAGCATATAGTCATGTACAATAACTTATCAATCCTTGAATTCTTATGAAATAATCTAATCATATATTTCCTTATCATCCATCTATTGCTAAGGGTTCAACCTCTCATGCCCTTAAACAACCTCATGTTCCAATGGTTCCATGTGTAGCCTTAGAAACACTTGTGATATGAGGATGGGCAAGAAGTACTAGTAGAAACAAAAACTCAAAACTCTCCTTGTAGCACTTATTAATAGTTTCATGGGAACTGATGATCGAGGTTCCTCTTGATGTGTGCCCCTTATTAGTACATCATAAGAAAAAGATCCATGTTTCGGCCTTAATGACATCATGTAACTCTAAGGATAAGAACTCATGTAATTCATCTCTAGCCATGGATGGAGTGCCAATGAGTATGATTAATGAATTTTATCATGCCATTCCAAATATGTTTGGTATCCTTCTCCGACAGCCCCACTAATCATATGTGGGTTGTTTGGTCAGTAGTCATCAAAGCCTGCAAAAATTGTGAGAACTTCCATAAACATTATCCATATATAAGCATGCGAACTGTATACCACAATATCAAGCATCCAAAATATAAATATATAAATAATAATGTGACACAAATGATCATGGTATGGGTTGTTTCCAAGTCCTCTTTTCCTTCCAAACTCAGGAAATGGTAGTTGAAAGTTGGCAAGCATGGTATAACTTCCATGTAATAAGCATCATAACGATCACATATAAAGGTCATAATCAACATCATCATCATCAAAATGAAGGTAAAAATATGTAATATCATGAATGCATATCTCCTCAAAATACATTAAAATTCCAAATAATTGTACTCATGTCATCAAAGAATAATATATAATTCTAATAATGTTTATATCTCATATCAACTAGAGTGGGGAACTAAAATTGTTGCATATGATTGACTATGGTTATTGAAGGTAGAGAATGGTCAACAATATAACACCTTGGGTGATTTTGGTTGTCCATTGTAGATTGTTATTGGGCGCGAGATCCCCCAAGGGAAGTTTTGTGGCTTAGAGCCCAAATTTTGGTTAAAAATTGTAATTCCAAGGTAAAGACTCCACATTTTGTGGGCATGGAGTGTGTAGCTTGTAAAAGAGTCATAGGGTTGTCTACCCTTAATTTTTTATTCTAAAGTCAGCTGTGGAGATCTACCCATGGTTCGCGGACCATGGGATTGTATAAATAGAGTGAGGCTCTAAGGAGTTAAGACATCAGATCTAATCAAATCATGAAGGATAAAGAGTTGATTCATATTTGTGGAGTAAAGTCTAGTTTTGGGTCATAGAGTAGGAGAAGGCTTTGCAGCTGAGTGTGTGGAGGCCTAGTAGTCTGAAACTGAGTGCGCGAATCCCTGCAGCTAAGTGCCTAGGGCGAGTCGAGTCTATAACAATTGGAAATATTAATAAAGAGAGTTTCACATCATTTCTGTGTATTTATTTCCTGTTTTATGCATATGTTACACTGGTTATACATTACACTTTTAATGCTTATCTAATGTGCGAATATGTATAAATGTGTTGATTAATTAAATGCAAGATACATTATTTGTTTATGTGAAGTTAAGTAAGGTTCGTTAAGAAGATAAGTATGATACATAGTGTAGTTTTGGAAATAGTGCAAGTCACTGCCATAGCAGCGCAAAGAATATCAGCCCCTGGTTAGGGTTGTGCGAAAGTAGATGATAACAGATTGCGAAGGTATTGAATGTTAGAATAGTATGGAAAGTGACTTGCGTGAAGGTAGGCATAGTTGGACTAAATTGACACCACATACTTTTCAAGGGTTTGGAAACTTGGTTCCAGCATCCCCCCATACTGCTTTAGGTGAGACTTCAGTCTGCGCTCTGCGAGTTGATGCTAAAAGGGCCAGTAAGTAGGGATTTGTTTGGCTAAAGAACTTTGAACCTAGGTGAGGCCCCGATAAGCCAAAAAATGGTTACATTGTCGGGACTAGAATCTGCATATATATGTCTAATGTTGTATCATTGGAATCCAACTAAGAAAGAAATTGAAGGCTAGTTGCATAGAAGAATTCATGATTTCACAACGCAAGAGAATATGAACCCATAACTATCAAAAGAAAAGTGGTTAGACTACTACCTATACATGGATATCCACAAAATCTTCTTCACATCCTTCCCTACTAAGCTATATCAGTGGACTGTGAAGCTAGCAGATAGCCAAGGAAGGTGGAAACCTAACAGTCCTATTGTGTGGACCCCAAAGTTAGTCCGAAGGTTGGAAGTATCAGAGGATAAGATTTCACACATCGTTCATCATTGGCTTGATCATATTATAAGAGGATTCATTACTGAGTTCGTGGTCGACACCTTAGTCAGCTATAGCGAGGTAGAGCGATGCTTTCTCAAAGGACCGCTAGGTAAGTATGTAAAGTCTTTAAATACTTGGATTAAAATGTTATTGTGTGAAAAGAGGTTTATTCAGTCACCTTAATGTTAGGGGCTACACGAATTGGAAAAACTTATAGGAATGAAGGAAATAAAGGACTAGAAAATAGCCCCTTGATTTCATCTCCACGAGGGGAGTAGGAAGAGCTCGCGAAGGTCTCTCCGCAAAGTGCAATCCATCTGATAAGGCAAAGACATCTGTGAATACCACCTCCATCCACACCACCACGATCTTCACCAACATCACCTCCATCTTCACCCATACCACCACCGTGATATAATATGGCAAGCACAGTGAAGTTGCCTATGTTCAAAGGATTAGGAAACAAGGATCCAAACCAATTTTAGTTTGTTATAAGGGCTGTATGGGAAGCACAAGGAGTTACAGATGAAAATATAAAGAAAGCAACACTAGTTAACACCTTCCAGGATTGCACGTTGTCCTGGTATATTAAACACTCCAATGATAATCCAAATGTGGGAATCACGGATATTAAAGTAGCACTAAATAAACAATTTACCAGGCTGAAGTCTAAAGCATAGTTGATTGTTGGATTCAAAGATATCACAATACTACCAGGCGAGACTCCTTGGGAGCTGGATCAAAGGCTAAAATGTATGATTTGCGAAGCTAATATGAATCTGATGGATGGACAACACCATGAATGGTTTGTAGCTTTGCTAATGCCACATTTAAGGAGTGTGCTATCGCAACAGAAGATAACAACTCAGGAAGATACCTTAGAGATTGCAATGAGGCTGCATGAGACCCCAACACAGGATCCCAAATTAGGAGTTCAGCAGATCCATGTGCAGCTAAAGACTTTATACCTTGACATGCAGAGTCTGAAACAGGATAGGACAACTCAACCAAAAGTATGCGAAGAGTTATGGTGTGTAAAATGCAAGGGTTAGGATCATGACAAGGACCATTGCCTAGTTTTGACAAATTACCTCGCAGGAGGAGGACCAATTCCTTTAAGGCCGGAAGCATAAGTTGGACCTAGTGTGGTGCCTACTTTATGGTGTGAGAATTGTCAAATAGTTGGAAAACATGCCACAAACAACTACCACTTGTTACAGAAGTATACGAAAAATTCACAACAATTGTTCTGCAACTTTTGTAGATCGGTGGGAAACAATGAGCGCACCTGTAGAAGCTATGAGTTAATGATGCATAGAACTCCCACCTATAGATTTCAAGAGAAAAGCATAGCCCCTTGACCAGACCACAGGAATGGTGTGAACATGATTTTAGGGGCACGGACAAGGTTGAGGTGGAGGAGAACCTGAAAGAGGTCACGGACAGTCGATATGCTACAATTGCATAGGGCCAGGACATTATGCCCGTGATTGCACAAACACAACGCGCCTTCATGTTTATATTTCACATTGATTGATCATGAGATAGAATATTGTCCCACACTAATAGTTAGGGTACACGACAAAGGAGTGCTACTGCCTCCTCCAACTCAAAACCTGCAGATGATGAGGTCTAAGCCACACATGGAAGATCCGAATGTGAACATTGTGCTCTAAACTAGAATTGCAATGGGAGATGACAAAGGCAAACAACCAAAAGATAATACTTGGGTTCACAAAGCTCTAACGAAAGAAGTGGAGTTTGATTTGGAGCACACTCAGGAAACCCTCATGGAAGCTAAGAAGAGCTTCGTTGATGCCTTCACTTCAGGAAGAAAATATAGACCGAAGTCGAAGATGGAACCATCCATGCTCACAACGTTCATGGAAACATGTATGAAGTTACTGCACAATAGTAAGGTTGTAAAAGGATTACAAGAACTCATTAACAGATGCGTTGGGACTGTGCCAGGAGAACCGCATGTAGTCGAGAAGATTGGAAAGCATAAAACAAGAACAGGAAGAGAAATGAGACTAACCACATAGATTGGAGAACATGAGATGGATCAAGTCATCCTAGACTTAGGATCAGATGTGAATGTTCTGTCAAAATAGACACGGGAGCGAATGGGGATACCTATGCTACATTGATGTCCAATTCAACTAAGAATGCTGAATCAGTAGAAAATAATACCCATGGGATGATTGCATGGAATAACTATGGATATTGAGGGAGCCAGCACGTTGGCAGACTTTGAAGTGATAGAGATTGTTGATGACAACAATCCCTACCCCATGCTCTTAGGAATTGATTAGGTCACTGACATGAATGGGGT
>Ga0068628_1000484_pt1 | contig 14167 bp, 14 predicted proteins | sample InSIn2gowninarea_FD_77431 | JGI IMG/M metagenome (GOLD analysis project Ga0068628, IMG submission 77431) | Clean room microbial communities from NASA Spacecraft Assembly Facility at Jet Propulsion Laboratory, Pasadena, California, USA -... ... | reverse complement strand
TATGAAACTCCCTCTGCACTCTCCACTAGTTTGGAAATTTGTTTTTTAATGGCCAATTGCAGACCATATTACAGAGAAAAAAAATCAATCACAATATTATTATTATAACCCATAGCATTGACGAAGGTGTGAATCATGGATCCTTGGTTATTACTATTACTCCATTGAATCTAACCAAACTTGGATTGCTTTTAGAGGTGCCACCAAAATTTAATTTTAGAAATCCATGGGGAGGAGGAGACTAGTGCTCCAAAGAAAGTGGAGAGTGCAGAGGGAGTTTCATAGATGGGGATAAAGAGCTAGGTATTATGATCCAACATTGAAGTATGGCATTTTTAATGGCAATAATTGGCCAATATTACACTGAACTTGGGATGAATGAGGATTTAATCATGGATATTGAGCTCGATATTCCCTTAGATTGAATCAGGCAATAAGATTTTTTTGTGAAAAATGTGAGAGTTACACTCCCAAATTTCCCAAAAGAGGAGACCTAGAAGGAGGCTCTGATTAAGGATGCGACTGATGAAAGAAACACTTCTCTAATTAACAATATTGAGTCTGATGTTGTTCCATCTCTATCAATATCGTAAAAGAGAAGAGAAGTCTGAGTTTAAAGAGTGTTTTCAAAAGGGAAAAAACTTTAAGAGATGCTCACCATTCTCTACTTCAAATTTACAAAGATGACAAAATTATAGGCCTTGAAATCCTTTTTCATTTAGCCTATCCCATGTTAACGTTTTTCATTGGGATGGAAGCCATATGAAATTGGAGACTTTGGGCCACAAATTTGTCACCAACTCTTCTTCTAGATTTCCTCATTTGGGAAGTTATTGTAGTTGACCTCCAAATAGTTATATTCCTTGATAGTAAATGCACCCTTAGGTTAATAGCCCCATTGCAATTTGTCCTTGTTGTTGGAGATTTTGATGGTTCTTTGCTATCAAGTTTTCCAAAAGAGTAGCCATTCTTGATGGGTTGGTTGAGGGAGTCAATTATCTTCTAGAAGCCATGTTCTATGTTGATCTTCTTAAGACTCAATATGCCAAATATCATAGAAAAAGTGGTGATTTATAGACATCATAGTGACTCTTAGTTCCTAAATAGATTCATGTTCACTTATTTTGGGAAGTTGTTGTTGAGAATTAATCAGCGCTGGTATTACAACAAGAACGCTGCAACTCCGAGGGATACCAAATATAATTTATCAATCCGGTATTCATAAAAGCTTAAGAGGTGACAATGTTGTATGCACAATAAACGGAATTCTACCTAAGCTGCTATGAGGCAATGAATCAAACCAAGGCATACAAATACCATTTTGCAAGATTAAAGAAGGTATTTTTTTTTTAATCTAACTTGGCAAGAAAGGAATTTTTTTCCCTATTGCATAAGAGGAAACTCTGTTCTACTTGCAAGGAAAGAAGTACTTGAAAATGAAACCCTAATCTATTGCAGAAAATAAATGATAGGAAAATAAATATATTCTAACTACATGAAGTAAATACCATCTAAGCAATCCTAAACTACTGCATGAAGTAAATACCATAAAAGCAATCCTAAACTACTGCATTCAAAGTAAATTCCATTCTAATTACAAAATCCAACAAATGTTTCAAGGAATATCAATGTAAACTACTCCTATGCTATTGAATTCATGCTCCAAACAACTAACCCTAATTGTAGAAATAGATTGCAGTGATGAAAAGAAGAGTTATAAGAGGTCTCTAATCTTCCTCAAGCTTTTTTCCAAAGACTAGAAGACGTTGTGAAGGGTTAAGAAGAAAAATTAGGATTAAAAAGAAATTATGGTCAAGTTATGTTGGGTTTTGTGTGATGCTACAAGGTGGTATAGGATGCCCTGTATTGCTACTGAATTGCATCCAATAGAATTCCAAGGGCTTACAAAGTGATTTGAATGTGAGGAAAGATGGTAGAACGTTGGAGAAGACTATGGAAGACCTTACCAATCTTCGTCATCTTTAGGATTCCGTCTTGCACAAGGGGATAAGCAAACCAATAACCTCTAGTAAATTTGTGATGTAATGTTTGTGTGTAGACCATGTAGAAGGGATGGATGAGAATGGAAGGAGGGTGCTATGGAAGGTGGTGGATATGCAAATGAAAATGATGCTTCTCTTCCTTGCAAGCTAGTTGGTATCACCTGCAAACACTGAGGTTATTCAACTAGGGAAAATATCAAGATCTAAAAAATGCCAAAAATACTAATTGAAAGAAACCAGATTATAAAGGATGAGTTGAATTTTAAACCAAGATCTAACTATTTTTTTAACAAGATCGGTTACTGTGTTTTCTATTCAAAAATAAAAAGGGAGCAAGCTCCCATTATAAAAGACATTTTGGAAAAAAACACGCAAATGGAGGAAGATGAGGGAGCGCAGTCCCGGGTTCCCCAAGCCTTACGTCCGAAATTATCAGGATTTACAACTACATCCTTCTTATAGAGCCTAACAAAATGATTGAGCATATATTTACCTTTGCAACACATATGAAAGCTTTGAAAACAATGACAAAGTGCTAAAGGAAAGACTAATCAGAACTCTTCTAAAACTGGTTGACTGAAGGTTCCTGCAAGGATAGGATTCTGCTACCCTGATAGTTGGAGTTCTCACTGGTTTGATTGATTATTAAGCCCTTGAGATAGTTGGAAGAATCCTACATGTGTTGGAACTGTCCTCGAGAGCTGCCATTTCAGAGTTCTAGTCATTAAGTTGCTTTCTTAGGAGAGCATTCTTAGACTTAGACTGTATCATGTAGTCCTTAATTATCTCACGAAGCTGATCAATGATGAATTTATTTTCCCTGCAAACCACACATTTGTCATTTTGGGAGGATTTGTCTAACGGGTTCATATCCATGGCTACGCTGAGATCTGTTCGAACGCTCCTTTGATGAATGAAGAAAGAGCAGGGCAACTGAAATAGAGAGATGGAGGGAAGATCAACATAGGGGAGGCTCAACAAGGAGGAAGGGGGAGAAGGGGGGGCAGGGAGAATTAAAGGAAAACACACAGGGAGATGCAGTAAGCAAGTTTCACTTGCAAAGGAAGAGTGCATCGAAGAGGTACCGAGACTTAGGAAAGTAGAGGGAGAATGGGAGTAGGAGAATAGGCATGTTGTAAAGGAAGGCTAGCCCAATAATGCATAACAATAGGAACTGGAGGAATAACATAGAGGGAGGAGAGAGCACAGAGCAGACAGGGGAACGAAAACTATGACAGGAGATGAGGAAATACGAGGAAGGTGAACGAATAAATAGAAGAGCAGAGGGGAGAATTGGGAGGAGGATTAGGACAACATCTGAGAGATTACAGGGAACCTGAGAGAGCACAATGTGCTTGGGATTTGCTCAGGGACAGGGAAGGAGGATGAGGAATATTTGAAGGATATTTGAGTTTAGAGAATAAGGAATATTAGTGGAATTAGTCAAATTGCATTCCATATGCTGAAGTGACATTGATAGGAATTTCCTGCAAAGAGAATTATGGGATTGGGATTTGAACAATATCATGAGAAATTTGAGACTCACCGGGAGACCGTGTTATTGCTATGTTACCCTGAATGTTTGTTGTTTTATTATTTTCTACCAAAATATGTTTGAATGAGACCTTGCCCATATTAACCAAATTTTTCCTGATCCTTCTGATGATTTGACTCAATGCATTGTTTGTTGGAGTGCTTCTCTCAGCCATCGCTTGAATTATGAAGGTCGAGTCACCCAGAATTACTGGGTTTTGCATTTTCCTTTGTTTTAGAATTGATGTGCCCAACAACAATCCGTAAGCTTCTACCCTGTTGTTTGAATTTTCCTCAAGGCCCCATTCATAAGTAATTGGATTATTACCACCTGATTCAAAGAGGATGCCTCGAGATCCAATTTTTCTAGGGTTTTCTTTGGAGGCACCATAAAAAATGAGGCAAGGTCTATTTATATTTTTCATCCACAGGATGAATTCATCACTTTTTAATCTTATTTTCCAGTTCTAGATATTAGGATTTAAATTGATGATGCTTGGCCTATTAGGCATGATCATTGCATATTTAATCCAGTTTCTATCCTCTTGTTGAATCTGATTGGTGTCTATTGATTTTACTCCTTTTGAAGATAAGAATTAAGTTTTCAAGCCCCAGGCCCTTGACAATACATTATTGATGCTTGGAGGTTGATCGTTGAAAATTTGTTGGTTTCTTGCCAACCAGAGCTGCCAGCACAGAAACGAGGGAAGCCTATTCCGGTACCTTCTGATGGTTTCCCTTTTTTTAGGGAGTATGGGTATTCCCTTTTCCATGTTGTGAAGAATTCATTGAATGACTGAGATAGATGCATATTGACCTCTAGAGGACTTACTAGAAGATGCCAACATTCTTGAACGAAGGAGAAATCGAGAAAAAGATACTTGATGCTTTCTTCACCCATTAAGCACATTGAACATCTGGAAGAAATCGTAAATCCATTTTTTTTAATATTTTCAGGATTTAGGACCTTACATTTCAGAAGTGTCGAAATGAATATTTTGACCTTTGGTAAACTTTCATATTTCCACACAGTTCTCCAATGAACCCAATCTTTTTTATCTTGTTGAGCTTGGATGGTCAAATAACCAGATTTCACCGAGTACTCTCCACCATTGGGGTTCCATCTGAATGAGTGTTTGGAATTAAGGCTAAGAGGAACTGCTCCCTTTAGAAGTTTTATTAATGAGTTCCACTGAGATTTGATGTTTCGAGGAAGATTAGGGGTCCTCCATTCTGCCAATTACCATTTTTCCATAGAGAGATGCCATTCAAGGTGCAAATTCCATTTGTGCTCATCCATCCTCTTAAGTTTTGGAGATTTATTTGGTTGGCTAAGGGAGGGTTCCCCATTATGCTATCTTCCCAAATTTTGATGCAATTTCCATTCCCAGGAAGCTTATATGAGTTCTCCTTGATGAGAGGAAGAGATTTTTTGACTAAGTTTCATTCTTGAATGCATGGTCTGATCGGGAAGCCTTCTTCTTGAAGGAGAGATTGAGCATGATTCATATAGTTAGCTTCTAGAACTTTCTTCCACCAACAGTCCTTTCCTGTGATAAACCTCCATGCTATTTTTTCCCCAAGAGCCAAGTTCAGGTGAGTAGGGAGTCTTATGGACATGCCTCCTTTTTCATAAGGCAATATGACTTGATCCCATTTTGCTATGCTGATTTTTTTTTAGTCAGCTTTCCCTCCTTTCCATAGAAATCCCCTTATTATTAACTTGATTTTCTTATGGATGCTTTCTGGAGCTAAGATAACTGCGAACTGATAGATTGGAAAAGCTCTGAGCATTGATTTGATTAATATCACTTTGCCTGCTAGATTGAGCCAGTTCATGCCCCAATTTTGAATATATATTTTTTTCATTTTCTCTATATGTTTATTCCACAATTATGTCTTCAGGTTTTCTATAGATATAGGAAGGTCACAATAGTGGAAATGGATCCATCTTTCTTGGAAGGGGATATCCAAAATCTAAGATATTCTTTGAAAGGTGCGAGGAGAGGTGTTCCAACCATATATTCTGCATTTTTTGTTGTTTAGTAGACCTCCTGTGACTTCCAGAAAGTTGTTGAGAACTTTTTTAATCCTTCTAGCTACTATACAGGAGGCACCTCCCATCACTAGAGTGTCATATGCAAATAATGAGTGGTTGATGCTTTTTACTTCAGGGGAGATATAGAGGCATGTTAATATGCAATCTCGCCTGCACTTTTCTAGGTGTTTGCTCAATGAAATTGCCATGATTATATAAAGAAAGGGTGAAAGAGGACAACCTTGTCTTAAACCCCGTGATCTTTGGAAAAATTAACTTGGCCTGCCATTGATCAGAGGAGTGATCCGTGGACCTACTGTACAGGATTTTATTATATCAATTATCTCATAAGAGAATCCAAATTTCTTTATAACAACAGAAAGGAAGGAAATATTCACCCTATCGAATGCATTTTCCATATATAGCTTTACAATAATACCTTGCTCTTTCCTCATTAAACTAGAATCCAGTGCTTCTTGCACTATCATGATGTTGTTGAGGATTTGTCTACTCGGCACGAAGCCTCCTTGATTTTCAGAAATTAGATCAAGGAGGATAGGCTTTACTTTGTTTGCTAAAATATTTGTGATGATTTTGTAGGAAGAGTTACACAAGGAAATCAGTTGGAATCTGATGAAAGAAGAGGGCCTTGCCTCTTTTGGAACAAGAGCTAGAAAGGAAGATTTGTAAATCCTCCTAGCTTATTTTTCTTGAATAATTCCTTATAATTCTAATAAAATCTTTTTTGCTTAAATTCCAATTGTTGCGATAGAAAGCAATGGAAAATCCATTTGGGCCTGGAGCTTTGTCTGGGTGGAGATCCCACATAGTTTAATAAATCTATTTCTCATCCACTTATTTAGTAAGTTTTCGATTTATTTCTTCACTAGATTTTTTGGGACTATGCTAGGTGAAGACTTCATGATTAGGATTTGTTGCATTCGCTATTAGGAGCTTTTTAAAGTGGTTGTGGGATTCCTTTTTCAACTCCTCTTTTCCTCTGATTTCTCTTCCTTCATAATCCTTTATTCTGTCTATTTGCTTAATAATTCTCTGCATCCTTGTAGATTTATGAAAGAAGGAAGTATTTTTATCTCCTGCCTTTATCCGGAGGTTGTGAGATTTTAATCTCCACTCCTCTTCCTCAACTCTGTTTTCTCTATATATTTCCCAGTAAAATTTATTTTCCCGGAATTGACTTTATTTTGTTTCTTCATTTTATTCTTTTGTCTCTTGGGCTATCTCCATTTTTTTAATTAACTTTGCCTTCCTTTTCTGCATTTCTTTATGGTTGTTCTTTGCACAAATTTTCATTTCCTTTCTCAATGTTTTTAGTTTGGTTTCCGAGACAAAGTTTGGAGAGCCTATAATCTTTTGTGACCAAACTTCTGCTGTTATTTTTTTTACTTCCTCACTGTTGTTCCATATTGGAGTGTATCGAAATGGATTTGGGCCTAATTTCCCCAGAGTCCCAAGAGTGATCACCACTAGCTTGTGATCAGAAGCTGAGGTATGAATGATTCTTGATATAATTGAGCTAAAGTTGTTGGATTTTTTTGGCTTATGGGGTCCTGACCCTGGTTCAAAGTTAGCTATGCCAACCAACAAAACCCTACACTACTGGCCCTTTCGGCAACAACCCATGTAGCGCAGGCTGCAGTCTCACTCGAAGCAGTATGGGGGGATGCAAGAACCAAGTTTCTGCATCCAGAGACTAGTGTTATGTCTTTCGGCATCTTAGTTTTGCGTTCGTGCAGATTGATAAACTCTTAGGGCATGTTGCTACAACTATGTTAAAATAGCCTTCAGACCTTTGCGAAGGTCTACGACCAGTCCTTGTGGACCTCTAACAGTCAATTCACCTAATTACGCACATCAAAGAGCAGTCCTAAATTAGTGTTCACACAAATTTACTTAAGTCATTATAAACATAAGAGAAATCACCAGAGTCTTCGCAGAAGTATTTAAACATGCATTGCGTACATTATTAAGACTTATTCAAGAGAATCGCGTAACATTCAATCAACAAATCATTCATCAACAACATATAACATTATTTATTAGAAACCGAAGAACCCACAGTAAAAACCATTATTTCTGTCAACGTTTCAAATCCCAACAGGGATCCATCATCAGGACAACTATTGAGTGTTGATAGAAGAAGAGCTTGATAGGGAGAAAATTGAAGGTCTGCAGCTCTTCTTGCTATCTTCACCCTAAATTTTTCGAGTAAAATGATTTCACTCCATGTATCCCCTCCGCATAGGGAAATGATCTGGATTTAAGACTTCTGTGGTTAATATCTTCTTTATTAGAAACCGGAGAACCCGCGGTAAAAACCATTATTTCTGTCAACGTTTCAAATCCCAACGGGATCCATCATCAGGACAACTATTGAGTGTTGATAGAAGAAGAGCTTGATAGGGAGAAAATTGAAGGTCTACAGCACTTCTTGCTATCTTCACCCTAAATTTTTCGAGTAAAATGATTTCACTCCATGTATCCCCTCCGCATAGGGAAATGATTCGAAGAGCTTGATAGGGAGAAAATTGAAGGTTTGCAGCTCTTCTTGCTATCTTCACCCTAAATTTTTTGAGACTGTAAAATGATTTCACTCCATGTATCCCCTCCACATAGGGAAATGATTCGAAGAGCTTGATAGGGAGAAAATTGAAGGTCTGCAGCTCTTCTTGCTATCTTCACCCTAAATTTTTCGAGTAAAATGATTTCACTCCATGTATCCCCTCCGCATAGGGAAATGATTCGAAGAGCTTGATAGGGAGAAAATTAAAGGTCTGCAGCTCTTCTTGCTATCTTCACTCTAAATTTTTTGAGTAAAATGATTTCACTCCATGTATCCCCTCCGCATAGGGAAATAATGGTTTTTACTGTGGGTTCTCCTATTTCTAATAAAGAAGATATTAACCATAGAAGTCTTAAATCCATGAACATATAACATTAACAAAAATAAGCATAAATACTCAAGAATTCTTTGGAAAACTGTCTTTATTGGTCTTAATTCAACATTACAGACTCAAATTGCCTAGCGCACACAACTGTAGGGGTTTGTGCACTCAGCTGCAGAGTCTTCCTAGCCTCCGTGCACTCAGTTATAGATCCTTTCTTTCCCTATCTAAGCGCAAAAAGCAGAGCCTTCCTACCCTAGCTCCTTTCCTAGACTCTTTAATTAACCCAATTCTCTATCTTTTCTTTCCTCTAGTTCTACTTGTCCCTTCACTAAGACTCACTATTTATAGACTTTTCATATAATGCCATGGTTTGCGAACCATGGGTGAATCTCAAAACCGACTCAAAACTTTACATAAAACAACGAGCTAATCCCCTTTGACTCCTATTCATCTACACGCTCTGCATCCACAAATCGCGGAGACTTTACATTATTTACAAAATTATACCAAAACTTGGGTTATCTTAATCTCAAACTAACCCAGGGGACCCTATCCCAATAGGCCCCCAACACAAAGATTGTGACTTGCCTGCGAGTCACTCTGTTGGTGCCGTGATCTTACTGCGAAGATCCCTCAGCTCCACCTGGATTGATGCAACTTCAACAGCACTCTGTGCCGCTGCCTATTGAACCTCCTCAATCAATTTTTGAGTGGCTAGTCCTTCTACTGCCAGCCTCATCATTTTCTATATCTGCTACCAGCCCTTAAGCTTATATTGAATGGAAGTCGTGACCTGATAAGCCTCCTCCAACCAAGGCTGCAACTTGGTCTTTAGCAAGGCCTCCTTCTTCTGCGCTTCCTCTAGCTGTGACAGTAGTTGTTTTCCTTCCTGTAACTTAGCAAGACACTTTGATGGTGTTAAGGTACGCGCAGTCGCCCTGACCTCATCATATTGGCGCTGCAACTCCCTTACCTCTGTGTTCAATGTCTGCAGGTTCGGATCCTCCTGGAGATTGGTCACTAGCTCCATTGCCTACTCAAATAGTGCTGCACAGTCAGTGACTGTGGAATCCAAGGTAGCCATGCCTTCCTTTATTGCGATTCCACGCTGCTCCCCGACCTCCAGCGAAGTCGTGGGCTGCAAATTCAATTGCAGCTCTGCAATATCCATGTTGAACTCAAAAGTTACTTGTCCAACTTCTGCTCTAGCCTCACACACACTAATGACTAACTTTCTGATTTTTGCTTTTGGCTGTGCATCCTATAGGATGTGAAGCTCAGGCACTGTCTTGCATGCCTCTGCTACTGCTGACTCCAGATGTGAACTATACGCTTAAAGTGCCTCCTTTTCCTTCAGAGTCTGCATCGTTTCAACGAACATTTGTTCATTGTTGACTTTGTACTCACTTATGAGGTTAAGGCCACACTGCTCCCTGGGTCTCAATTCATTTGCCACCCCCCTATGTAGCGCATGGAGGGTTTCATTGGAGAGCGCCTCTATATTTAGTCCTAGGTCTTTGATTGTAATAAGTATAATATGATCCTCGGCGGACTCTACGCGAATGGACCCGTCGGGAAACAGTATAGTTCTGAGATCCAGGGTCCTTACTAACTCTGTTGCTTGGCTTGTTCCGAGTGTCAGGATCACTTGCTCTGCTCTCGCTTGTCCAACGCCCATCTATATTCTTCTTGTTTGGATCTGCAGCTCATGCAGATCCTTCTGGACACTCCCCAGTGTCTGCATATATTTCTGCTCAAACTGCTGCAACACTTTTGTCATTGTATCCCTGACTTTATTGCCGATCTCATCAAGATCTCTTTCTGTCAACACCATGGGATAAACTTTTGTCTTATCATATTTCTTCTGTTTTCATGTTCCACCCTTCTTTTCCTTGCCACGTCTTTTAAAAAAATGGGATGCTCTGCCCCTCATCACCACCTCCACCTTGGCCTAAAAGCTCTTCTTCCTCTGTCTCTGGCGAAGGTGACTTATCATCTTTCTACGACTCACGTTGTTCTTTTTCTGTCTGCTCCTCAGTTGCGTGTTCTTGCTCTATGAGAGCCTTTTCTACAGCTTCCTTCTTTCGCTGTTCTGCGAGGGTACGTGCAACTTTCTTAGCTACTTCCTTTCTTTTTTGTGCAGTAGAAATTCTTGCGCCTGTGCTTTTTCCAACATCTACTTTTGACGGGGCGCGCCACTCTGTAGGCCATGACACTACAACCTCCTGCACCTCTGTTTCTGACACCAAATATGGAAACTGGTGCCATTTCTGCTCTGGATCCTTCCATGCTTGGATATAGACTATGTGGAAGTCAGCCTTGAACACCACACCGCATAGGCTGATAGTTGCATGAAAAAGGTTGGGGACAACCTCAAACATTAATTGATTTCCATACGGAGATCCCTTTCCACAAGAATACAAAATATTTTTGTCTCTGCAATCCACATGACATCCTTTGTAGGCCATAAGGAAACAAATTGCGTTGCCTCTGACAATCCTTCCTCGAGCAGAGGAAATTGGCTATCCTCCAATAATTTCCATGCAATGAGAAAAATTCATAGCAACAACCAAACGTAGTGGAATGGCTTGGTTTCATCCTAGGCTTCTCGACATTTCGCTAGGAACTCTTGACAGAGGTACCTTGCCCAATTAAATTGTACGCCTTTCGCGCATTGCGCAACAAGGGAAACTATTGGCGCCAAAACTTCTTCCGTGTGGCATTTTCTCATAACTTTCCCTGCTAAAATCTGGGCAGCGAATTGAACTACCTGGTCTATTATGGAAATAATGGAATACCCTCATGACTTTTTGAGGAGGCCGTAATCCTTCTTCATCTTCTCTGCGAGATATTTCTCCCCAGTCTTCCCTCCAAACTCCTTAGCTGGGTTCACACCTTTGTAAGGCCGCTGTGTGATTTTGTGAATTAGCATGTCCGTGATGGGGATAGGTTGTCCTAGCCATAAACATCCATTGTGCACCAGTGTGAGGAGTTGGTGCACACATATCATATTAATGGGGGTGCGGTGATCATGTGGCACCCACAATAGATTGAGCAACCCTAATTGCTCGACACTGCGGACCCATTCCCTTGTCTCCAATGTTGTAACCCCTGTTTCTTCATAATAGACCTTCCACATATATTTGTCCATCGCCAAATGTGGAAACTTAGCATGGTCTACAAGGTCCCAATCCTCCATTTTTAACAATGGGATCCTTGCGAGCCGAGGGACTTCAAAAGGGACCTGCTTAGGTAGCATGGGCGTGGACACTGTAAAATTTTTGGTATCCGAGTCCTTCATGACCTGTGCTTTTCCATTCTGCGAAGGGATATACTTAGGTAGCCTTATCATGGGTTTCACCCCTTCAGCATCAATATCCTCTATTCCCTGGAATTCTTCCGTCTCTAGTTCCACTACTCTCTTTGGATGCTTATCTTTCTTCTGCTTTGCCTGTGTATCAGTATGCTTCCTTGGGGATGCACACACCGGCACTGACTTCGTCTGCTTTTTTTGTGTATCAGTATGCTTCCTTGGGGATGCGTGCCCTGGCACCGACTTCTTCTGCTTTTCCTTCACGGATTACTTTGACTTCGCTAGTTGGGTTTCTCTTGTAAGGGTATGCTTCGGCCTAGGCGACCTTGGCGTCGTAGGCACAGTAGTCGAAGCTTCCATAGTTACAACTTCTGGGGTTGTTATGTCAGAGACAACATCGCTAGTACTAATAGTTTCAACAGGACTTGGTGCAGACATTTGCTCTAGAATAAGCCTCCGGTTTATCTCAGGCAATTTGGAAAACATGGGGCTCGCAACTAAATCTTCCTAAAATGATCTGCTCATAGGCAACATACAGTGAAATTCACTAACAATTATTAGAGAGCAAAGTGTTATCTGTTGGATCGACACACATAATTTATAGGGGGTTTTGAATTCAAATTCGACTATTCCCCCCAATTTTTGATAATAAATATTGTTTTGGCCGTAGATATTCAAATATTTTTGCCTTAATTTCCGCCACCCCACTCCACTTAACCATCTTCTGGTCGTCAAGTATTGAATAATAACTCCAACAATCGTTTTCCTGCTGCACTGCAGGTACCTTCCCCCATGTCGCAACTTCTTGAGCGCATCTTCCTAGGTTACATCTTCATCATTCTCTGCGCTCCCTTGAAACTGCCTGGAGCACTAAGCCTATCTTGTAGTCATATAGCCATTGTGCAGAATCCTCTGTATACTACTTCAACTTGCTCCCATTCACTCTTCTCGGGAATGGTTCCCCATTCAGATTCACAAGTTGAACTCACCTCCATCTATGATTTCTTTGGTAATGTATGGCCCTAACCAATGCATCTGGAATTTACATGGAAATTTAGTGAATTTGCTATCATATAACAAGACGAGATCATTTACCTTGAATGTGCGAAGCTTGATGTGTTGATCATGCCATTATTTTTCGCGTTCCTTCTATACCTGTTGATGGAATCCTGCAGAAAATTGATCTTCTTCGAGCTCCATCAGCTGCAGGAGCCGTTCCTCCAAGGCCTTGTGATCCACCATATCTGTTAGAGCTGCTATGCACATACTAGCCATAATGTACTCCATCAACAGTATGAATTCAACCCCATCAGTATTAATCTGAACGATGTTTTCCCTGTCAGCTTCTTACAAGTTGTCCTGTAACCTCATAGCACTACAAGTACGCACACATCCTAGTCATTCCATTGTGCGTTACATATCTTTGTCAGCGCGTTCTCCAAAATCTTTTTAAAGGCTTCAACAATTCTATTTTCCTGCGGGTGATATGGTGTACTCTTCTGATTATAGACCTGGAATTCCTCAGTTAATGCATTGATCGTTTTGTTCAGAAAGTGTGTACCCTTGTCACTCATCAATACTTTCGGGCAGCCAAATCTAGTTAAGACATACTCAAAAAAGAATTTTGCTGTCGTAGCCTCTGTACAATCCTTAATCGGCTATGCCTCTGGCCATCTGGTTAGATATTCAGTTGTAGTGATAATATAACACACACCCATTTTCTTTCTGGGGGATGAATTGGCCCAACAAAATCAATCGCCTACTTCTTAAAGGGCTGCAAAGATACTTGAGGATGTAGTGGTAACTCATCTCTTTATGATGGTCTGCCAGTTCTTTGACATGCATCACATGCCTTACAATACACCTTGGAATCCTTGTGTAATGTTGGCCACCATAGACCTATGCGCAAAATATTCTGCACAGTTGCCTTTCCTGCATAATGTCCTCTAGCAGCTCCCCCATGAGCTTCAGCGAAAATGCTATCCCACTCAAAGTTCGTCACATATCTTCGCAATATTTCATCTGCACCCATCTTATACAAATGTCTCGCAATAACTGAAAAATCGGTTGCGCGCACTACTAATTCCTTCTTCTGCTGGCTTGTATATCCTTCCGATGCCATCCCCATAGTCAAGAAGTGAATAATTTATGCAAAATGGTCATCTTCTAGATGCACGACAAAGAGCTGCGCATCTAGTAACCTTTCTTCTATATTATTAGGCTCCTCTCTTGTTTTGATCTGCGACAGATGGTCAGGTCCCGCATTTAACCTCCCTGGCTTCACAATGACTTCAAAGTCATATTCCTGAAATAATAACAACCATCTACAGATCTTCCCCCCCCCCAACACAGGCTTGTTGACCAAGTATTT
>Ga0068628_1000483_pt1 | contig 14195 bp, 11 predicted proteins | sample InSIn2gowninarea_FD_77431 | JGI IMG/M metagenome (GOLD analysis project Ga0068628, IMG submission 77431) | Clean room microbial communities from NASA Spacecraft Assembly Facility at Jet Propulsion Laboratory, Pasadena, California, USA -... ... | reverse complement strand
TTCCTTTCTGTTTCTGATTTGCCCAGATCGCACAGAGTCGCAGGGCAAAGAGCATACGCAGAAATGAAAGGTATAGATCCGGTAATAAAAAAAAACGAAATAAACCGAAACCGAAATAAACAGAGAGAAACTAACTGTAAACTGCAAATAAACACTGTATACCTTCAGATCTTAAAAATGACGCAGCTAGGGCTACCAGAAACCTTTTTGCGTGAAACGAAAGGGTTTCCTCACTGGAACAGATGCTCCCAACACAATAGAGCAGTCTTCTCGGCCCAAAAGCAGTCAGAAACAGTGGATCTAGGAAACAACAGTCGCATGCAGTTCTACCGGCTTCAGATTTGGATCACCAACAGAGGCGGCCCTCAAATAGCTTTGATACCATGTAGGAATTTACAGGGTAAGTTCCTCAAACAGAACACCAAAAGGACACCGCTCACAACCAGATCACAGATCAATACACCAGTATTTTTGACGTGGTTAAAACCCTCAAAGAGGGAAACAGTCCACGGTGTGAGCCAACGCGGCCACTTCAGGCAATTTATTAATAAAAGAATGAAAATTTACATAAGTTTCTCTCACAGACGGATTACCCTACAAATGACCCTCCATGCGCTTTAAATAGAAATCATGGACCAATCGGGTGTTAAGCCACGGATCAAGTGTCGGTAATACCGAGGAGAGAATGAATCGTCGAATCACTACATATCGTGACCGTTGGATTGTAAGTTACAAAATGTACATAGTAAAGAAACACACTTTACTTAACCCTATACTAGACCAAGTTGTGCTTAACTATATCCTATGTGTCGGAATATCCTAACAGAAGGAAATCAATCACATCCTATCAATGATCCTTTTGTAATAAAAAACATGTCTTTTACACGAGTCTTTGTCCAATCGTGTTTATAAGCTTTCCATGTGTTTTACATTAGTCTTTGTCCAATCATGTTTATAATAAAAACTTGTCTTTTTACATGAGTCTTTGTCCAATTATGTTTATAAGCTTCCCTGTATATTTAGAGAGGTAATACCAAAGGTAACATGGTATTAGAGGGGTATTAAAATCTTGGACTTGTAAATTTTGTAGTGCATCTTGGAATGTACGATAATGAGAAAGTACGATCGATTTGATTTTGGATGATTTTTTATTTTTCATTATTTCGGTTGAAAAGGTTTCTTTCAATATTTGTGGGGGGAATGTTTTATTAGTAAGAAAAATAAATCAAAGGCACTTTTTGTCAGTGTCAATCAAACAGGGAAAAATTGTTGCCACTTAAAGAAACCGACACAACAATTTAAATAAGGCTACCATTAACCCCCTAGAGGCAGCTTAATTGGTTATGACAGTGTTATGAAGTATGATGTAAACTGTGAGATCTAAGGTTCAACCCCCCTCCCCCAATTAAACCATGTCTGCAAAAAGGGCGTATATAGTCACTTAGAGGTTGCAGCAGTAGTGGTTGGAATCAACCTTGTGTCACATGAGTATGAAATCAGATCAATTTCTGATTCTCTTAGAGCCACCATTAGAAATACAAACTACATTGAAACAAACACATTTTTTATCAAAATGAGGTCAATTTTTAGTATTTCATTATCTTCTTTGATTGTTCAGAAACTTTAGGAGAAAGGAGACAATTTTAGTTTTGATGAAACAAAGAGGACAAATATAAACAATTTTATTTTATTTATATTCTTTTAATCAAGTTCATATAAAGCACATCGTAAAGGTTCTTTTAATATTATTATTATTTTATTTTTTTCAGGAACACAAAACAATAGAAAGAAGAGTATATTTTTTTTAAAGATTCGAATTTTAGGCTTTCCAAAGAAATATACATAGTTAAATATTTACAAATTAAAATTCAAGTGGGATGATGTATGAAATCTAAACTCAAGCAGATATTATTGTTTCATGATTTTAATTTTCCTTAGCATCATTTTTATGTTTTTCAAGAAGTTTATGGTTATTCCAATATCACCAGTTTCAATATTATTTCTCGCAAATTTGATTTGGGATGCATAAATTTTGTAACCAGAATATTATCTTTGAGAACTAGGCAAGCACTTTATAAATGACTAATAAAATGATAGTTAATACTAATTAAATAACACAGTTACATAATTGATAAGGCAACTACCTAGCCATCAACACGAAAAAGAATCAATCAAAATCAATCCTATTCTACCAAATAACTTCATTGTAATGAAAACATATCTTTTACATGAGTTCAATGAATTTATTTTTAATCATGTTTGCAAATTTTCTTGTTTGTTTACAAAAATAACACGCCTTTGGCTTAGATGCTATGGCAGAGTGGTATGTATTACATTGAATTTACTTAATGCTAGTTAATGAAAGTTTGGAACATGCACATTTTGTTGCTATGTTAAAGTATCTTGCAATGTACTTTACATAATTTCATTAAAAAAACATTGATATTGTGGTTGTCAAATAACTCTTTGTTAAAGGAGGGGGGCTAACCTTTGGCTTAGATGCCACAAAAGAGGGACATTTATTACACCTAATCTACCCAAGACTTGTAACTGATCTTGTTTATTGAGATGCATTACATTTGTGCAACATCAAATTTTCTTGGTCTTCCATCTATTCTTAGGTGTAGTAGTTAACTTTAGTTAAATGCTATATGTACCTTGTGGGGTGTTTGAGCCTATGTTTGAGCACTAAAAATGCTTTGACTTAGTCATGTAACCACAAAAAGTGGTTACATTAAGTTGTGCGTGCAAAAATGGGCATAATTGAGGTTTCATTTGCTTAATATGACGAGGATGTTTGAGTTTTAAGATGTGCAGTGTGGATAGTTTGGTTGTCTATGGTTACATGTATGTGCTCCATCAAAAGGGTTAGGATACACAAATTTTGTCCCATTGAGCTTTTTGACCATGGTTAGAAAGTTGGAGAAAAGGTCATAATGTTGATCAAATAAAAGATTATCCACATGTTAGAATTTCCAAAAGGAAAATGAGTATGAAATAGTAAACATAAATATGTCTCTCTTTATTTTTCCTTGAAAATAATCTTAAAACTATATTGTAGTATATATATATATATATATATATATTTTTAATGGAGTAATGGAGTATGTAATCATTGAATAAATGTGTCATTTTGCAAGTATTTCATTACTAAACAATCTTAATAACTTTAAGTTCGATAAATTCAGGTTTTTTAGCACATAATATCTCCATATCAAAACTCTTGTTTCTAGAAGTTTGCTTCCTAATTAGTTTGCCTTCCATGCTTAGAGTTGTGGATAAAACAATTCTAATACATTTATATGAAATAGAGCATTACCATTTCTTAAAAGCAGTGATGTGTTTGGATGTGCACAAAAACATGCATGTGAGGAAAATCATTAGCATAAATGACATACAAATTTCATTACCTTAAAAAAATGTATCATGTAGAAAACGTGGCCAACACTCAACTAGAGAATGAGGGTTGTGTTAAGTATTTTAAACTTTCACTATGCTAACATATCAAAGCAATGTCACAATATGTAATTTCACTAATAGAATTATATAGTGTGGATGTGTCAATGGCTCGCTTATGAACAAGAGGGTACTATGATGTGAAAAGAGGGGAACAAAATGACAAAAAAAGGTGAACAATTTGCCACATGGTGATTTTCCATTTGGGGAAAAAGTGTCAATACACTCTTTAGCATGATCTCGATGCCCTGATTTTAGATACATGTCTTACGACAAAAGCCAAAAATGTACTTTTCAATCATTATTCAAGGCGGTCAAAGTATTGCCACTGTGTGATATCATGAATGTAATGGTATAAAATGGCTATGATGATGACTCGCCTCAGAACAATAAAGGGGTGATGATGTGACAAGAGGGAAACACATGATTAGAGTCTTAGTTAGGTTGCCAAAGGAACATTATTAGATGTTGTTGGAAACCCATGGAGATTTGTTTTAATGAGCATATGAGCTTGGGACTGTAGCAAGCTTTATTCATGTTGGCCTCATTATCATATTTGAGCTATTATTTTTGCATAAATATGTATAGGAGTTTTAATGATAAGACTCCTAACACACTACATTGCTTAAACAAGGTCTTTATTGGAGTTGTAGGTTTGTTGGGATCTATACACTAGAATCACTAGTCATGTTAGTGTAAGTGTTGGCTTGAGGATAATCCTATATGTGGAGTGAGTGTTATTAGAGGGCGCTATGTGAATATGCACTAATTTCTTAATGTTGGGCTTTATGGTAGTTTCTTTTGTCTAGTGTGGATCATACAATGCTATTTTAAGATATCTATGACAAAGAATACCAATAAGTAAACTTTCGCCATGGTTGCCTCATAGTAGCTCAGGTGTCAAGTAGTGGCTACCTATGGCCTTTTAATAAATGTTTGTTGTTATGTATAATATGTTTTAACAATGAAATATGTGAATGCTTTCAGAGGATATCGAATGTAGAATGTATTATGCTATGCGTATTATCCTCGAGAACTAGGTACCTTTTAGGCAAAGTCAAACAAGTGCACAGTAGATTTGTATCGAGCCTATATTGGGCATTTAGGCCTATGTCAGTTTTAGTATTGAGGCCTTTTGGCATGTTACAAAGAAATGGGTGGTTTTGTAAACGGAGGGTTAAATATCAATGTTGAAGCTTTCAAACAAAATGCAATCCTTGGTTCACTGATCTAAGATAATCATTCAAGTTATTGTTGTAATCAAAGAACACAAAATTTGTCAATTTGTGAGAGGTTCAAAGAACAAAATCAATGGAATGTAAACTTGTAGGATTCCTGAGAGATCCATAGATAGAACCTATAGTTAAAACTTAACAATTCCTTAACAAAATGCCCCTTATGAACAATTTTGCAAAATCAACCGAGGATTAGAATAAGCTAGATTTTACTTTTATGGAGTGGTATTCTAAAATTGGTTGGCTAACCAATGACCTAGAGATTTGCTAAGGAAGCCAAGCGTTGAGTAAAGTTAAACCCAAGAACTAATTTGAAGAATGTTAAGGAGCTCAATAAATACACCCAAAAGTATTTAAATTGGTATTTCATCACTATCCCAATGGAAAAGCTAAATAAAAGGAGTACAAAAATGCTGTCTTGAGTTTATAAATAAAATTGGCAACACTTATATGTTGAAAACAAATCATGCAAGTGTCCACAAACAAAACGTCCCAAAATATGTTCCAGGTATACAATCTTAGGAAAACACACAAAGCTCCAAGCTTTACAAAACATAAAATTTAAAGGATAATGACTATTGGATTCGTCCTTTCCCACGTTGGAAGGAAACACTCCAAATTTTTGAGATCCATGTCTTCTATCATTTGGTGAATTGTATCTTCCTCCTTGAATTCCTTTTAAACTAAGTTTGTAAACATCCTATGATGGGAAGATGATGATTGGGATCCTTTGCTTAAATTGAGGACAACTAAGATGATTGAATTCCGTTGAACGCTACATTTTTCTTGCAATGTATCTATTTGTTTTTTTAACTAAACCGAAGTGTTTGAAATTATGGCATTTTTAGAAGAGCATTGATGCTCATTTTTTTGTACTTATGTAGTCACAAATAAGAGATAAGTTATGTTATGTTGAATTGATCATTCATTTCTTCAAAGGACTATTTGAACTTCCTAGGCTTCCCTATGGTCCATGGGTACATTAAAAAGAATGAAGCAGTTTTGCTAGACCCTAAGAGGAGATAAGGACCTTAACTTTCACTCAAAAAGGCCCTAAAACAAAAATACGGGTGGAACCTTATTGCATCACAAACCACATGACATTACCAAAGCACTAAAGGTCCATAAATTTCTAATATGAGAATTTCCAATCCCAAACAAAATAAAAGTTCCAAAACTACAAATAGAAGTTCTAGAAAATCATCCAAACGTTGAGGGAAACTCTTATTAGGAAATTTTCCACTGTAATAACCTTACTCCAAACTATAGTGCTCGCTTCTCCCATATCAAAATCCACCTCAACTTTAATAAACCTTATTGATATGTTCAATAGATTTACTAGACATTAGTTCATGCATGCGAGAGGGGGATGGATAGGTTCTTTCATCTCTAGTTGCATCATTTGAAATCTAGTAGTCATGGCATTATGACATATGTTGCATGAATTTTATGTTAGTGCCTTCATATGCATGACCTAGGAGAATTAAGGTATTGGTTAATAGTATAAATCCACATTTTTTTAAGCTCCCCAATTTTGGGCGTGATAACCTCATTAGATGGAGTATCAACTTCATGATTGTGATCTCGTAAGACTTGGTAGAACAAGACTTATTGGAGATTGTAGACTTCCTTCTAAGTATGAGTTAGTATAGATGCAAGTTTACTATCAAATGAGGTTAATTTTCAAGGCATCAATTTGATAATTATGCTTGAGTTTCCTGTAACACTCCCTCCCACCCCCTTGTACTTTCTTAGGTTGTGGGAGGTCTTACGTGTAGAATTTAATCCAACCTCCAAGGTATGTTATGAAGATGCAATTAGAAAATTCCTATTTTTCCAACTTCATCAAAACCCAAAGAAAATTCCACAATTGTGTTCAACTCATCAAGAGGTTTTTGATGATATAAATTTTATCTCAATTTGATTCCTAGATTGAAAGTTGTGCTCATCTAAAGTTTAGACAATCATAAAGAACCACATCAACAATGAAATACCATGTTGCATCCATGTGGCTCCTACCTGACCCATGTGGCATTGCCACACTATCACAAAAGCGGGTCTACATCACGAGGGGTCCCTATGTGGCATCGATGAAGCCACTACTAGGTCCAATGACACTTTCCATGTCGACTTTGGTGCTTGGGCCCCACCAAGCCTACCCCTTCGTGCTTTGTGAGGTTTTCTCATTGTATCTAGAACTACACATGCAGGCATTCCAACTCTGTTCACTCTTCATAAATCCCAAACCTCTGAATCTCTGGATAAATCTACATGTTTGAGGGAAACCGGCCTGGTGCCCATCTTGGCTTTCATGGATGGATGCACCCTTGTCCACATTTGGATCCTCGGATCTCAAATGAAACCAAACCTAAAAGTAATCCCACAAATATTTGGCCATCTGTCCTTCCACCTCACATCTTTCCCTTTTCACATCTAGATATTCGTATCCACCACAAGGAAATTTGGCCCTAGAAACATTTGATCATGCACATATGTAGGTGCTCTTGAGCATACTTGGATGCTCATAAATAATCTGTTAAAAGGAAGAGCAATATGATATCGCAGTAATTTGACCTCCACAAAGGGTTGCTAGCCAATGTAACCTCGAGATACCCCAAAACATCAGATCATTCTGCAGGAATGCTAAGGAGAAAGGAACGAGGAAAATGCAAGAATTTTCTCTAGATAAGGACAATTGCCTCTAATGATTTTTTTTCTAAAAGGGATGGCCAAGTCCTCTGGAATGGCCTCTAAGAGGTGAAGTAAGATTGCAACTCAATTATTAAGCATTTTGTTATTTATTTCCTTAACATGGTTGATTATGAGTGAATTCATTTGAGATAAGCTAATCAATAAAAAACTAGGACAATTTTGCAAATATTTACAATTTATCACACTATTCACAAGATATGAACCTGCATGACCATATAGGCACTCAACGCCAAGCATACCAATAACTGATAAATCATGAACAAGTCCATGGTGCTACTAGTCATTGAATCCATCATATCTAAGATAGCCCATAGTAAGTGTAATAACAACATTCAATCATCCACACATATACATGATCATATTAGCATCCATCGTCAGAAAAAGGTTATCACAACCTAAAAACCAAAATCCATGGCGCTACTAGTCATTGAATCCATAATATCTAAGATAGACTATAGTAAGTGTAATAACAACATTCAATCATCCACACATGAATATACATGATCATATTAGAATTCATTGTCAGAGAAAGGTTCTCACAACCTAAAACCCAATTAGGCACAACTTCATACTTATCTGAATAAATTGAGATCGTTGACAATTGAAGGAGAGACTTCAACTCTCCACCCAACCATAGGACAACTACATAGAAATATTTTTTGTAGATGACCACCCTCAAGTTAGATCTAGAGTTTGAGGGGATACTTGCTCAAGGGAAATTTCACACAAAGGCTGTGTCAAACACTCAAGTGATGGAGTCCACTGTCCAAGTTGTTTATCAACTTCTCATTGGAAGTAAGAACCACAATGAATCTCTTACTCTCTTTGATATCAATCACATGGATTCACCCAAGGCCCAATTGGGGTATTTCTCAATTCCCAAAGACTGAATTTTCTATATAGGCGGTCTATCAACTGTGCTTTGAAGGCAAGCACTATAGAAGCCTATAGCCCACTGTATATATGGTTTATCAACTCTTCCTGAAAGCACGCCAATGGCTTAACACCATAGTGGATTATTAGCCCATTCAATGAGCACTAAGTGGTTTATCATCTTGTTCAACAAGCACGTAGTGGTTTATAAGCTTACTCAAGAAGCACTAAGCAGTTCAATTCTCCACCGAGCCTCCCACTAGCCAATCAGGATTAGAATAACAATCGATGGCCTCAACACAGTCACAAGGAATACTTCTGAGTCACAAAGCACTAAATCAGGAATATTTCAACCCACTTTTTTCTTCTATGTTGTTCCCAATGCTTTGTCCTTTTCCAGATAGTCTTGTACACAGGCGCCCTGATTGGTCTCTACCTCTTGTCGTTTTCTTCATTTGTTGTTTTATGCTTGTGTTCCTATTTCCTTTTCCTCCCAAGACAATTATTCCTTGTCTCCATCCTCAAGGATGGAACACAGATCGATGTTGTCCTTCAACCTTGTTGCCCACTTCGAAACTTCAATGCCTATCAATGCAGGCAACACTGTGGTTAGGGTGTGAGGTAATAGATATAAATGAGGTGGGTGTGGTATGCTCACAACACTCCACCAACAATTCAGGCAACCTTCCCCTCAAAGATATGGATATGTGTCCCTCAACCCACCCCTTTGTCCAACCATCAATTCAATTTCATTTGAATTTTAGATATGACCCACAATTTATGCATGGATATTGACGATCATGGGGTGTAGAAAAAAAGTGTTTTTAGAGACCCCACCCCCTTAAGAGAGCACTGTCTTGATTGTTCTAAAAATCAAAACATGAAATTACAAACAATGAGCTTTATATTTACAACTCTTACATTTATTTATACAGTAAGCAAAAATGGGTAAAGTACCCACATTTGATCTTCCATTTTCTAGGTGGCTTCATCTAGCCCAAAGTGCTTCCACTGCACCTTGAATTTCTCTATTGCTAAATTCTTGAGCACGGTCTACCTCTTATCCATGATGCATATAGGCTATGGCTAGAATTCTTCCTCAGATTCTACCTATATCATAGACCAATATAAAACATGATTAGTGTCATGTACATACTTCTTAAGCAAGGAAATGTGTAAAACATCACGTGCTTTCACTATGAGTGGTAAAGCCAATATTTATCCCACTGGCCCCACTCTTTCCAAATTTCGAAATGGTCCACAAAACATGGGTGCCCACTAAGCATAAATCCCATTCTCAATGAACTTTTCCTTGGCCTAATGCATAGATACACATGTTATCCAACTTGTAATTCCTTATGCATTCTTTATTGTTTTGCATAACTCTTTTGCCTATCCCAGGATGTCTCTAATTTCTGCTTGATATTAATTAGATCCTGCTCCATCTCCTTCAACATATCAGGTCCAAGAATCACCATATTCACTAGATCATCCCAACTAATGGGGGTGTTACATTCTATTCCATATAAAGCCTCAAAAGGGCTCATCTTCAATGACTCGATACCCATTTTCGTAGGACAATTCAACTAAGGGTAGGCACTCTCCCAACCTTTTTGGTTGACACATTACATACATCCTTAACATGTCCTCTAAAACTCTGTTCACTCTTCCAATTTGTCCATTAGTTTGAGATGATATGTTGTACTCAAGGCTAGCTAGATTCCAAAAGTAGCTGGTGAGCCTCATAAATGGGTAATTATATGGGCTCATTTTACCTCCTAACCTAGTCAAATCAACCATTTTCTTAGCTTATTGTATGATTTTCTGATTATATTTATGCTTATAGGGTCAGTTGAGTTAGCTATTATGCCATGTGGTCTAACATGTATCTAATGCAGATTATTGATGAATTTCGAGGACAAAGTCAAAGATTTAATGGTCAAACTGCAGCAATAACTCAAAGTAGACAGAGGAGAGGACTTATAGGAGGGAATCCCCCTCATTTATTGCTCCTCACTTCGAATTCCCCTTCATTTAGCTCAGAGTACAAGCAACCAAATCATGCACTAGAAGGTAGTCGAGTAAGTGGAAGATGATTGAGAGTTATCTCGAGTTTTGGGAGCCAAGCCTCCCTGATTTTAAGGAAGCTGTTGGTAGCTTCAGATGTATAAGTGGAGAGGCCTAGGGCCTTACTAGGGTCAGATTTTTTTGCTTATGTAAACTTTGTTCAAATTTCGAGCTTATTATCTTGTGACAGTTTCATGTAATATTGCTATTTTTTAATAATGAAGATGGAATCCTTTTTGAGCTAGCACTGAGTTACCTCAGAGGGCTGAAGCTCTTGGGTTAGGGCCCAATTCAAGCAGCCAAGCATCTCTTTACTTGTATTTTTATGCTTTACTTCACTTTGTAGATTAATTTGTTGTTAGATGTATTTTCCTTATGGTTAAGAATAGGTTGCTTTTGATGATTTAGTAGTTTGCTTCCATTTGTGCTTTCTGTAGCAGGTTAAGCAATGATCAGAAAATATTCAAAAGGCTAGCAATAGTGCCTTGGCCTCTCTTCCTCCCTCTGGGACCATGATTTGAGGCAAAGACTCTCTTGTTGCCCCAAAAACACAGATTTTCCTCATTCCTAGGACTTCTAGTGTTTGCAACTCTTTAGTAGGTTGATAGTCCAATTTTACTTGCTTTAGATCTCCTTTATCATGTTCACTTCCTGATTTGAAATAGTCCTCTTTCATGCTTTCCTTTCTTGCAACATTTCTCAACATTTCCTTTCATACATCATAGTTTAGACCATTTTTATGCAAAACTCTATTTATCCTAGGATGCATTGATTTCATTTGTTGCTTGATTTTCTTGGTTAACTGTCAGTTCTGATGTAGCAGATCTCTTCCAGCAGTAGGCCAGCTTACCAGCAATCACACCGTCCATTTGATCCATGCCCTATAGGTTTCCCAAGCCTCACCTCAATTCTACCCTAGTTTCCAGCATTTTTCATAGAACTTCTTCCTCTCTCCTTGAGCAAACCCAATCATCTTTCTCTCTCTTGGTGATTCATGGTAGACCTTAGGTGCCCTAACACCTCATTCCAACTTTCATCCACCTTTTCCACCCACTCTCACACCCTCAAAATAGTGAAAATTGCTCTCGGCCTCCTCCTGTAGGCCTCCTGTAGTTTCCCTGTGTCCTCCTGTAGTTTTTCCTGTAGGCTTTCTTTTGAAGGCCGAGTATGGGAAAAGCCTCCAGAAGGCCACCTAAGACCTCCTAAAACCCATCCACACCATCTTACATCCTCATAAGCTCCAAAACCGCCCTTTAATGCCACCTGTTTGCTGCCACACTCACACACAATAAATTAGATACATGATTAAATTCACATAAAAACACATAAAAATCCAAAAATATGTTTCTTGCTTATTTACTTCCAGAAATAACATGGTTAGATGTTGTTCACTTCCTTGAGTAGGTAATGGCATTCCTTTCATGGTTTTCATAGTGTTTTTGGCAAAGTAGAATTGGCTTGTTAATTAGGCTTTACTAGGTTTTGCTTTATCTTCTAGTCTTTCTCCTTTCTGCAATTAGAATAGCATTTGTAGAGTAATCTTTCTCTCCTTTCATCACACATAGAGCTTCTTCTGAAATCTATAGAAGTTGGCTTGAGCTCTTAGTGCTCTTGCGCTGACTGACCAAGTGACAACCTGCAGTGAAAACTAGTACTTGTGCATACAACATCAACGCTTCCAAGTTTGTTACGAACTACTGGGTTGATAAAAGTAAAGTTGGCAGCCTAGGAGTTGCAGCATTCTTGCTGCAATACTGGCACTCACCACTTTTTGGTTCCATTGTCGGGGAAGCATCATAGTATTCTGTGATTACTGCTTTCTTCTATTTCTCATTGCAACATTCTGCTAATAGTTTATTTTGGCAAAAGTAGACTAGTAATTTCTTTTCTTTCCAAGTTCTGCATTTCCTTGCTTTCCTTTTCAATTCTTCAAATTCCATTTCGGCAAAAGTAGACTAGTCTTTTCTTTCAGCTCTACATTTCCTTGCTTTCCTTTTCAATTCTACAAATTTCCATTCAGCAAGTTCATTTCAGCTAGTTGCAATTTGTTTTGTTCAATCACAATTTCAGCGTCTACAGGTACTATCAGTGTGGGGAAAAAGAAACAAAAACCGACCAAAAAGAATTCCTTTCATGCCTCATAGGAATAGAGATAACTCAAGAAAATTTTTGCCCAACATTCCCACTACTTCACATAGCCAACCTTCTCTCTTCTTTGGTGGCTGCAATCAAGAAGAACCCTTAGGTGAACAACCAGACATATTTGAAGAACCTATATGGGAAGAAGAAGAAGAAAACATTCCTCTGGAGCCAATGGCTGAAAACAGAAATGCTAGGGGAATTGCAGAGAAAATAGAGGGTACCTTCCCCATTCGGGAGACCAATGGGGACACCAAAATGAAGAATATAAGCCCTTCAACCCTACCTTGCTTCCATGGTCTGACTACAGAAGATCCTGACACCTTATTGTTTGAGTTTGTTGTCATCTGTCGAACTTATGACTTTGCAGAAGACGATAAAAAGTTGAAACTGTTCCCTTCTACTCTCAAGGATGTAGCATTGCGCTGGTTCATGGGATTACTTGGCAATAGCATCACAACTTGGGCTCAGATGCAACAGGCCTTTAACAAGAAGTATCGAGACTATTGTAGGTCAAAACATACTAAAGAAGAAATCTTCTGAATGACCATGGGAAGTGATAAGTCCCTGGAAGACTATGAAGAGAGGTTCCAGCTCAATTACAAAAGGGCCAGGTGTACACTTGACCCAGTGAGCTTTGCCTTTGGATGGAGAACTAAGAAATCAGCAGGGTACTCCTAAGAATCAATGGAGACCATCACATCTTCCACAATCCCCTCAGGAATCACTGTGGAGCGATCCGCTAGCTACAACACTGTCGTGGTCTTCCTCAAGGAGCCTTGGAGGTTAAGTTTGAGCATTGTGTCCTTTGTCATCACATTAATGGCTGCTCCCAGATCAATCAAGGTATGTGGGACCATTGTGCCATTGATGTGGACATCAACTACTGGGCTTCCAGGATCCAGATATTTTGGACAGATTATCTGCCCCAACATCAGGTCGGACAGTTGTCCTATGAAATTGATGGTTGGGGCATCTCTCTTGTGCCTTCCTAGATGCCTAAAGCACTTCTCTTTGATCAACCTAATAGATAGGCATGTCTTTTATGGCTTGGAGAAGTGGTATCTTCACACATAAGTGTTTCAATTCTCCCAGGAGTTCAGTCTCTTCCGGGGTAGGCTAGATTGTCATGAATAGTCTCTTAGGAAAGGGTGGATTTTCTTTAGGTTCGCTTTCCTTTTTATCTTCTTCAACCTCCCTGGGCGAAGGCTGGCTATCTGGGAGAACTTTCCTGGGTCGCAAGTGAATTTCTTGAATCTCCACAGCATAAGTTGGGCATGATGGTTCCACACTATACACTTGTTGAGCCTGCCTATTATTCGGGTTTGGATTTGGCTTGGCAGGCATTTGGGGTTGCCTTGGTGGAGCAGAAGGCAATGGTTGTGGTTGGGCAAGTGGTGGAGCAGAAGAGCAGGAAGAGAGTTGTATTTAGGCCTCCACCCCTAATGAGATGCATTCCACTGAGGTTGCGGCTAAGCATAGGATTGAAATGAATGAGTGGCTAGTTGGGCATGATATTGAGATGTGAAGGACCAAGGATGAGGCGTGGACTAGGAAGGATGAGCAGGGGGGCCCCAAGAAGGTATGGAGGGGACTTGGTTGGGGTTTTAGTATGCCTGAGATGTCCCTGGCATCCCTTGCTGGTATGGTCTAGGTCCATGCAGCCTCCTTTGGTTTATGTAATAGATCTGTTCAGTGACTCCTTCGGCCCCT
>Ga0068628_1000482_pt1 | contig 14199 bp, 14 predicted proteins | sample InSIn2gowninarea_FD_77431 | JGI IMG/M metagenome (GOLD analysis project Ga0068628, IMG submission 77431) | Clean room microbial communities from NASA Spacecraft Assembly Facility at Jet Propulsion Laboratory, Pasadena, California, USA -... ... | reverse complement strand
TGAATAATTTCAAAGCGTGGCACTCAGTAAATCATATAATGAACATAATTGGTGATTACAGAGAATTCCTTCGTGAAATTATGACTTTTAACTAACAATTACCTCTTGGTGGTGGAACCATGTCCTGTGAAATACCATTCACGTTGTATCACCCTCTGCTTAGTCAACGCTTGCTTGATCAGTCACCGTTCCTCCATTGACGAGTGCTCCATCAACTCCTTTTAATCTTGACCATCCAAACTTAAAATGTTAGGTCCCTATATACTAGTGTAACCCCTTATTGTTATTAGTGCAACCCCCTTATTGTATTATTGTTCCCATATAGTCCCCATGTTGTTATTATTGTGCCCCATAGAAGCCCACTATTGTTATCGTTGTGCCCCTGCAATATTATTATTATGTAGGCTCTAATTGTATTGGAACCCCTTAGCCTCCTATATATAGAAAGGAGGTTTTGTCATTTGTATCATCCAAGAATTTTCATTAGTATAATGTAAAGGAGGTTGCCCCCTCTAAGAGGCTGATTTTGAAGTTGTTGACCTATCTTTTCTTCTATTTTGTGAGCTGGTTGCATAACATAAAATTTATTTCGAGTGTTGATCGTCCATCTGTCAGTGTTTAATTTTCCAATTTTATAGATCTGCGCTGCTACTTTGGTTGTCAATGCATTTTTATTTTACAAATCCAAAATAGTGCTGATATTTTATCTGTTAGCGCTTTTATACTATTTTCTTACAAATTGGTGCTGACACTAAAACTGTCAGCGCCTTAAAACTATTAAGTAAGATTGTGATAACATTTTCAAAATCATGAGTCAAGAGAATATTATTAGGACACATATCGTGATGAACAATGAAATGCACTCTACACTCTTGATGTAGATATCTTAGTCGTATGGAAACCCTTATTGCTATTTTATATCACGTAGTCCATTCTAAAGTTTCTCGACCTCAACTTGCGTAGAGATTAGAAATTGAGGAGAGTATCTAGAACAACAATTTCTAAGCAAACTATATTGTGAAAAATATTTAACAATCAAAGCAATAAAAACTAAATATTACTTACCATAAAAATGGGAATCCAATGAGCTATTAAAGACATACTTGTAAACTAAGAGGCTTCTCTTATCTTCAATACAATACCCAATCAACATCACAACATTACGATGTTGAGCACAACTCAAGATTTCCACCTCTAAACAGAACTCCAAATCTCCTTGAGAGCTTGAAAGTTTATGTTGTTTAACAACTACAGTCTGGCCATCAGGAAGTATACCTCTATGAATAGATCCAAAACCCCCCTTTTCCAAGAAATTAGCCTAAGAAAAACCTTTGGTGGTGCGCTCCAATTCAGAATATCTAAACCATCTTGGAGGATTGCCAAAAACAAGGGCCTTGTGTTGGAAAATATAATAGAGAGGCAAAGGCCTAGGAGGTGCGTTTCTATTCAAGGACATGGGATTTTGAATAATAGATGCACAATCTAAATCTTCCTCAGATTCTTTCTTGCTTATTCCTGCCTCTCTGTCCATTTTAAAAAATATCTCAGGCAAGGTTTTTATAATCTCAATTTTCGAATTGTGTTTCTTCATATCCAAATTTGTTGCTGGATTTTTTATCATATGTTCTCTCCATTTTGAGGAATGTTTCCAACACTAGAAAACTTCTCCATTTCAGTTGAAGACAAGTAAGGGTAGGATAATACTCTAACTCGAGAGATTGAAGTTCATGGAATTGCATATTTTTGAACTTCAATAGCTAGAGGATTCTTACACACTCATTCATCAACAAGACAAAGATTCCAACATTGATACAAGCAGAAAATACATCCTTGTAGGAGAAAGGGAAGAAAAGGAAATTCTCCAAGTGTTGAAAAACTCTATAGTTTGCAGTTAGTTCAATCTTTTGGGTGGTTGAACCTAGTGACTAAATATCTGATAAAAATCTCCATTAAATCAGCCAGTCAAACAAAACAATTTTCCAAGAATTAATGACCATTTTTCTTTAACAAGGACTCACTTCACAACAATTTTCAACAAAAAGGAATAATAACTAACGACACAAGGTTTTTTTTGCAGGCTGAGGCAAGGGGGTTTTCATCTTCTATGCTAGAATTTTGTTGACGGGATTTCGAGCATAAAGCGCAAGAGGATTCATAGAAAAATTATTAAAAATAAAGTGTATAAAGGATTCCAGACACTCGAATATTCTATTAGGATCATAATTATGGGTGGCTTGCTGTCCATCCAATGCTGGGAAAGGAAGTCAAAATTTGTTGAAAGCGTTATCCTGGTCTTCAATACCTTAAACATAAAAAAAAGCTGAGTTCAGCCTGATCTTTTGACTAAAAAAGCAAGTTTACACTCTCTTCCTTCATCGACAATCTAACAGTTTGTTTGCATCACAAACAACATTAATAATAAACCTATATACAACAAAGGAAATCAGAATCAAAAATCCTCCCATGGAAGGAACACATACTCCCAATGTTAAATGACGTACTACCTGTCATCGCTTTGGAAAATTCATCTCCAAGTTTACTTTTTTCACAATCGCATACGCTTTGGGAATGCATCACAACAATTTATAGAAACATCAACAAGTACCACTCAAAAATCCTCTTATGCTACGAATTCCATACAAACAGACATAAATGCAACCACAAATTCCATACGAACAAACATACACGCAACTAAAAGTTGATGTTATATAGTGCCTTGTTCCTTAACCAAGAGCCAAAAGATTGTGTTAAAAACAATATCAAAAGAAAGTAAAGAACAAACACACCATTGCTATGAAGATTTCTTGATCCACTACATTATACAAAACTGTCCATATTTTGCAAAGCAAAGTTTCTTCCAAGACGAAGTCTCAAAATTTAAAAAGAATAATACCCAAAGCAGTTTGAATCACTAAATATTTGATACAAATCTCCATTTGATCATTAAGACAAACAAAATAATTTTTCGAGAATTAGTGGCCAATATTCCTTAAGAAGGACTCACTTCACAACAATTCTCAGTGGAAAGGAATAATAGCTAATGGCACAAGGGTTTTTCTGCGGGTTGAGGCAAGGGGGTTTTCATCTTCTGTGCTAGAATTTTTTTGACGAGCTTTCGAGCATAAAGCGCAAGAGGATTTTGAAGGACACAACTTTATCAGAAATAATGGTAGGCAGAAATCATATATGTGGATTGATGAATGGAACTCACATCGTTCTATGTTGGAGAGGCGATGTGATGAAGGCTCCGAAGATTGGGTATTTTGAGTCTATCAGTGCAAGTTCAAATTTCACCCGTGGGATATCCAGAAATAGAAGTGAATCTTGATGGGACGTCAATGGAACAGAGCTCTGGATGTAATCAGATTTAGGACTCAGATTGCTTGTTGTCGGAGGTGGTTACCTATCAAGGTGAGCACGAGTGACCATCAAAGCTTTCTGGGCATACCTGTAAAAGTAACAAGAAAATGGTAAGTAAATGTAAGGGGTTAGGATTTAATAACCCTTCCTTCCAACTACTTTCACTTGTGATGATTGAACGACTGAAAATTCTCAAATCGTCTAACATATAATCCAACGATGCAGAGTGATGACAGGTGGGTGGAAGGAAGTTCTTCGCAAATGGAATGCCTTAAGACATAATAATCAATATGCTAACACTCTTGCTAACAAAATTTTTACATGGAATAAAGGAACTCTAAGAAAATGAAGAGAATTTTTTTTTAGACCATCACCTATACTCATGATTTATGTCAACATATGCATGTTGGCAAATTCGAAGCATTGTAAGACACATGTCAATTCAACAAGCTAGTCATATTCTATTTAGCCACAAGTGATGTAATAATATGCACCACCCTTGTGGCATCTCCACATATGCCACCCTAAATTCATCATGTACAATTTGAAGCTTTGGGAGTCTTAATGCAAGAGGAAGGTGAGATTATGGTTTATGGGGTAGGTGTTGAAATAAATATTGACAAGGAATTAATTGTCACATCTGATTCTATTGGGTATTTAGGTGAGTTTTCTTATTAGAATTTTGTTGGCATACTCTGGTGTTCATCAAGTTATTTTTGAGCATATACTTGTGGTTCCAACCTTAGTTTTGTGCTTTGTGTTAGCATTGTGGCCAAAACAACCACCTTTTTTTTTATTTTTCTTAGATAAGTAAAAGAAAAACACCACCTCATAACCAAATTGTTTATTTTTAATGCATAATCTTGTGAGTCTATCATTTATTCTTTGACTACCTTTGGTTTTCAAGATAAAATTCTTAGAAAGTTTCATTTCATGTTTTAGGAAGCCTAATGTTTGATTTCACATTTCACTTCTTTATTTTTATTTGAATTTTTATGCTTATCAATTTTTATTTTAGTTTATCATTTTGATATCATAATTATTATTGGCCTTTTAATTTTCTCAAGTTTTGTTTGTTTTGGTGTTGAATTGGATATGGAAGCTTTGATATTATTTTTGTCTTGACTTTGAAATCCATTCATTATTTTTTATATGTCATATGTTGTTGCGCATGTTACTTTTAATGCACTAAGTAGTGTTTGTTCTAGTTCGCTTAGCCAAACTCCATTGTAACACACACACGCACTAGTTCGCCTTATGGAGTTAGGGTATATAGAAATTTGGTTTCACTCAATTTCATAATTTCGTAATTTTGATGTCACCATCACCTTCGACTTGTCAAGAGTTTTATGATGATATTAAACTTATCTCATTCTAAGTTTGTGACATAAAGTTATGCCCCCTGGAAGTTTTTGTACTATCATTATATTCTAATGATGTGGAAAATGATGTGTCTCCTAAATCCACATGTCATTATAAGATCATTTTTTAGTTATCATGGCTGCCACATGTTACTGCTAAGTCAAAAAATTGGCGGTGGTAGATGACATGTCGTGTGACATGTGTTATGTGCATCTTACTTAATGAATGAATTTTATATGTTTATTGATATCCAAATCCTTGATATATCTGGATCCAGATGTATCATTGATGTCATAGATTCTGGATATATCTGGATTTGAATGTCTCATGGATGTCCATGATCTTGGATATATCTAGATCTAGATGTCCCATATCTAGGATATTTCTAGATCCATATTTTTTATTTCATTTTTTTAATTTATATAATTGTTTTATTTTGTTTTTGTTTTTTTAGACTTTTACTTATTTTATTTATTTTTCAGACCCTTTTAATTTTTTTCTATTACTTATTTATTTACTTTGGATGTATTTGACATCTAAGCATTTAGACCTTTCACACTACATGACATCTAAAGGTTATGGATATCCAAATTTGTTGGAGGCATTCAAGCATCTGAGGATCTAGACCATTCTATTTATTTATTCTAGATTTATTGGACATCCATGCATCCAAATCTTTTCACAAGTTCCATATATCAAGATTTTGGGATGCATACAAACCTTTTAACACTACATGACATCTAAAGGTCTTGGATATCCAATTTTTTTTTTGGAGGTATTTGGATTTCATGGATCATGAGTATTCAAGGGCACTTTTGAGTTTTTTAGATATGCTAGATCTATTTGTTTATTCCATATTTATTGGACAAACATGCATCCAATACAAACATTTTAACACTACATGACATCCAAAGGTCTTGGATACCCAATTTTTTTTGGAGTTATTTGGATTTCATAGATCATGAGTATTCAAGGGCACTTTTGGGTTTTTTAGATATGCTAGATCTATTTATTTATCCCTGATTTATTGGACAAACATGCATCCAAACCCTTTCACAGGTTTCACAGGTTCTATATTTGTATTTTTGGCATTTGGGCACACAAGTCTTTTAACACTACATGACATCTAAAGGCCTTGGATATCCAATTTTTTTTGAGGTATTTAGATTTCATTGATCACAAATATTCGAAGGTACTTTTCGGTTTTCTAGATATGTTAGATCTTAGATTTGTTAGATCTTAGATTTCATGGATCACGGATGTGCACGTGCATTTGTCTAGACTTACAAGTTCACATTCCATACTTCTATACCTTCCCATACAAATTACTATAGCCAACAAAAACAACATAAACACCATGTAATACCTTCCCACATTGCATGTGGGATAATGAATATGTCCAAATATCAATCCAAAATTAATATGTGTGAAATTAATGGTTGTTCAATGCTAACTTCCATGAGCCATATCTTGAGTAGATAGCCAAATTAAAAAATAAATGGCTCATTAGAAAGACAAGAATGTGAGAAACATGTGGGTAAATTATTTTTACTAGAACTACAATAAAAAATCACCAAAAAATTAAAAGAAAAGGACCATGGATTTAATTTATCAAAAGCAAACAAAATATAAAGAAACGAGGCTTGAGACTTAGATTATGAATGTAATTTATATATGAAAGCTATCAAATTAATATACGAAGAAGACATTAGTGAAGCTTACATGGATATTTTTAAATTTTGATCATTAGAATTTTATTTTTCATAGTTATTTTATTTTATTATTTTGAATGACAATTTGTATTAGTTTTATTTATTATTTAATTTAATTAACATATATTTAAGCCTTGAGTTGGCCCCAAGGTTTAGCTCAATTGGTTGAATCCTTTTTGTTAAAGAAACTTTGTTATTAACAGGCTATAGGTTCAATTCTCTCAACACTCTCGAGGGAAGGCTCCATGGTTGAGCCGATAGGATGTGATCCCTTCGGGTGGATCTACCTAGTACAAATATTCCATGGATGTAGCTATCACCAATCTCCAGAGCCCATGAACCACATAGAAAAAAAAAAGGTAAGGCCTAGGCCTAGAGTATGCACTAAAAATGCTTCTTCTTAGCTAAGAGCCCTTCTTCCTCAGACACAATGAAACAGATTAATGGGCCAAGATACAAAGGCATCTAGCAAGAGTGAAAACTTTCCACTTTACAAACCACCAACGAGTAATTCCAAGTGGTGTGGTTTTCCTTGAATAATAATGATGAGTCAACTTGCATTAGCTAGCCAATGATGGTTGTCCCCACTACTAGTTTGAAAACTAAGTTATGATAGGTTTTCCCACTCTGTTAAAAAAAAGAAGAAGAAGGTAAGTTCGAGATGATAGAAATTTATTCTAAATATAATATTTTTTATATTATAGTGAGTATTTCAATTTTTTAAGGAAAATGAAAACAACAATACTAAAGAAAAGGAATAAGCTTGATCCAAACTTATGCAAGAACGCAACATAATATAGATATAAACATAAACATAGAGATGCAACATAAATAAATCTTTATTTCATTAATATCAAAGAATTGAAAGATGCTTACAAGCATAATGAAAATAAACTTGCTCGAGTGATGGTATCTTATCTTTGAGAAGATATGTGCTGGGTACATGCCTTTGAGCTGTGTTATAATGAGGCTTAAGGGCCTTTTTATTATTGAACAATAAAGGGAAAACCTAAACAACCAAAAACATAACCCTAGAAGATGGAACGACAAGAGTTCGTGGGCCCCGTTGGGGTTAGTTGGGCAACCAGCTTCCCAGGGTCATAACTTGGTCATATGATCTCCATTTAGCACATACGATAAATCCTTGGAAAGATATTTACAAGTACTACAAGGTTTTCTATGTCTATTAGCCTATTGCGGACCTAAAAAACACTATTTAGGGGGTTAAAACAACTCCGAAAGTTTAGGACTCGAAAAACTGCTAAAAATAGTAAATGATGCTATAATCAAGGAAACTGATGAAACCGACTAGAGGTCTATGTGGAATAGGAATATGGACACAAATATCCACCTGAATAAGCCCTCCCTTCTTAGGAAGAATGGTCTCCATTGTGTGCAAAGCCTCCATGAGGTGAGGAAATTTCTGTTGAACCTAGTCCCTGGTGAACCACTTGCCCACGTGAAGGAGTTGGCCTGCTTTGACAACCTGATATAGTTCTATCCTCTGCTGGTGAGTGTTATTGATATGTTTGTCCATGATCCTATTAGTTGTGGCCTATTCGATGCAACTTTGGTTGAGCTCTGTTGGTGTCAACTGCTCAACAACATCGGGTGTGTCCAACAGTGGGGGAAAGTATAATCGTAGTCAGTCCACATTAAATAATGGGTGCAGGCCAAGGAATGGTGAAATATTTAGATTGAAGGCATTGTACCCTACCTCCTTGGTGATGGTGTATGACCCATATCAGAGAGAGAGAATCTTGCGGTGGGGCCCAACGAGGTGCTCCTTCTGCAAATGTAACCAAACTTTTCCGCCCACCTAGAACTTGTGTGGCACCCAATGATGATCATGGCACTACTTGTACTTAGCATTAGCTCTGTCCAATATGTCATGGACCTACTGGTGGATGTGTTGAATGTGCTCAATGAAGCTATTAGCCCTATCAGCTTCGAACTGGACATGAGTCGAATCTGCCTGAGTAGCTGTAAATTGTATGGCCACATCAATGGGACATAGTGGCTAGAATCCTAATCCCACTTGAACGGGGTTGTGGCCAGTTAATCTATATACGGTAGTTGTGCTAAATGTAGGGGAGGATTTCATCTCATATGTGTGGATTCTTCGAGTTTTACATGCGCAGAATGTGCATGATCATCCTATTGACAACCTTTATTTGGTCATTAGTTTGGGGGTGGAAAGCCGTGGATTTCGTGAGATTGGTATCCAACATCGACCAGAGGCTTGACCAAAATGTACTTAGGAACTTGTTATCCCGATCTGAGATAATGGACTGTGGGATCCAAAAGTGTGACCACACTCATTCAAAGAAGAGCTTAGCAGTGGCTTCCGCTGTGATACTCTTCTTGAAAGCCGCCAGAATGGCCATATTAGAGAATCTGTCAATGACCACGAAAACACAATCGTTTCAATGCTTAGTAGAAGTAAGGCCCGACATGTAATCCATGGAGATGGATTCCCAAGGTCGACTAGGAGTAGGAAGAGGAGTATATAGGCCTTGCTTCTTGATTGTTGGTTTGGAAATGGTGCAAGCAGTGGAGGATATGATGAACTTCCCAACATCCTATCAAATCTTCGACTAATAAAAATACTTCTGCAACATTGCCACTGTTTTCTTTACTCTGAAATGTCTGACCACCCGACTGTAGTGTGCCTCCCAAATAATCTTGGCATGTTCACTTGAAGGAACACAAAGGTGTCCTAGGTGGAATAACAGTGTGCCCTTGAGGTGAAAATTCAGAACTTTCTTGCATTCCAGGAGCACCTGGTATGTGTTGTCGACTTTTGGATCGCTCTTGTAAAGATGCAGCCACCCCGAAGTCTTGTGTCCATAAGAGTCGAGCACAATGGTCAACGCCATAACCGGTGGTCAGTTGAGACAATCTGCAACATTGTTGGCGCTTCCCTTATTGTAGTTGATGTTCAAATGGAAATGTTACCTATATGTGGACCATTTTTTATGGCAATCGTTCTGAAACTTTCCTTGTGTCTATATGAACTGCACAAGTCAGTGGTCTATGTGGATGACCATTTCCTTCCCTAGAATGTAATGCTTCCATTGTTGATAAGACTGTACAATGGAATACATCTATTTTTCATAGGTGGGATACTTCCAGACTATGTCTGAAAGTGTCTCACTGTGATATGCCAATGCTAAGTAAAAATTGCCCCGACAGCATAGTCGAAGGCATCTATCTCAATCTCAAATGGTTGTTGCAGATCTGGTAATGTGAGCACTAGTGTAGAGAAGAGGTGATGCTTCAACTCAAAAAATGCATTTTGTTGGGATTTACCCCAGAAGAACTTTGCTCTTGCTCCTCCCTTGGTGACTTCACTCAAAGGCCAAGTGATATGAGAGAAACCCAACACGAACCTGCGGTAGAAATTGGAAAGACCCAGAAAGTTACGTAGCTCTGTTAGAGTGGTTGAGGCTAGCCAATCTCAAATAAATTGTATCTTTTTTGGGTCCACATGCACACCATGATCATCAATGATGTACCCCATATATTGAACCTGGGTCATACCAAAAGTGCATTTTTCAAAATTGGCACACAACTTGTGTTGTCGCAGGGTTTGGAGGACTTGTCGAATATGGTGTAGGTGCTCTTCTAAATTATGTCCAAAGATCACGATGTCGTCCAAATACACTACCACAAATGATTTGGTGAAGGGTTGCAAGATGTCATCTATCAACCTTATGAAGTTGCGAGGGCATTTTTCAACCCGAAAGGCATGACCAACAATTCAAAAAGACCCTCCTTGGATTTGAAGGCAATCTTCCACACATCAGAGGGTTCAATTGGCACCTGGTGATAATCGGACTTCAAATCAATCTTGCAAAAATATTTGACCCCCTTGAGCTAGTCTAGAAGGTCATCAATCCATGGGATTGGATATGTATTGCGAAAAATGATCTTATTTAGCGCTCTCGATAGTCATTACAAAGTCTCCAAGTGTCGTCTTTCTTCTGTACCAACATGATCGGGCTCCCACAGGGTGATGAACTTGGCTTGATATGACATTTCTGCAATAACTCCTAAATCTACCTCTTAATTTCATTGTTCTCCAAAACAGAGAGTTGGTAGATCAGTCCATTGGGTAGTGGTGCACCTAGGGTCATATCGATGGAGTGCTTGACCTGACAATGTGGGGGTACCCTTGTGGGTGAGGAGAAGATATCCCTATACTCCTCCATGACCTTTTCCATCTATTGATGTCATGTAGAGGATCCATATCTAGAGGCTTTGGATGTGGCCAAAATCTTCTTCATGCCCTATGGGTGAATAATAAGGAAGAAAAATGTGTCATTCTGGGAAATGATCTTACTGCATTGCTTCACAGAGATCAAAAGGATGGTGGTAGGCAATGCTACCTCTAGTATCCTGTATAACTTATTGCCCAAAGAAATAATAATAGTGTGAGGCCTAGAGTCATACACAACATGTCATTTTCACAAGTATGGTTGTCCTAATAATACATCACAAAATTTGAGAGAAGTAACACCACATAGTACCCCATCTGTGAATGACTTGATGCTATAGGGAAGGTGACACTACTGGCTGATGCATACATCTCATCCTCGGTGAAGCCAAACGATGGTTTACAGTTGCAGGTGTGGTGTGGTCGGTAGGCCCAACCGCTTCACAACCTCTAATGAAATGAGGTTGTTTTGGATTTCACTATAAAAAATGAACTGCAATGGAGAACCCTTCACCCATATCTGTGAGTGCAATAGAAGCTCCTCTTCCTCTGGATCTTCGAGTTCAATATTCTAGATCTTGGTGGTGGCAATGGTGGCACTAGGCTCCACATCAATAATCTACTTCCATTTTTCATTCCACTTGTCAGGTTCTTACTCATATTCAGAACATGCATCTCATTCGAAAGCCTTCATCTCGGCTACCAATGACTGCTTGGATGGACACTCACTTGTGTTGTGAGTGGGGCTCTTATGGATCTGGCACCATTTCCTTGTGTCCTTCTTTGTCCTCATGGTGTTGTTATTTGATTGCGGCTTCGGCAGGTTGTTCTAGGTCACCCTGCCTTGGCTTTGTCCTTCTTTCTATGGTTTGGGGGCACCTTTCCCTTGCTTCGGATTCAAAGATCCAAAGTATCACTTCTTCTGTTTAAATTTCTGCTCAATCTTGCTAGCATATCGATAGGCAGTTCCAAGCGAGGAGATGTCCAAGAGCTCCATCTCGTCCTAAATGTACTTGTGTAGGAAACCGCGGTACTTGAGTACCAAATGCCGCTCAAAATCCTTGATACCAAACTTCGTGCAAAGGGTATGAAAAATATTTGTGAACTTCGAAACATCTTGGTCCTTTGCCTACCACAACGTGGTCCACTTTATGTATTTATCTTCATAACTTCCAATAAGGTAATACTATTCCTTGATGGCGTCTCAGAAATAATTCCAAGTGGGTGCGGCTGAAAACAATGAGGGTTTCCTCTAGTTCCTCTATTCACAATATATTTTCCACTAGTCCTTGACATCAGCAACGACTTTGAGGAGTGCAAAAGTAATCTTTTCCCAATTGGAAAAGTCATAAACCGAGAAATATCCTTCCAACAGATTTAACCATCTATCTATGACGTTTGCATCTAAATGGCCCTCAAATATGAGAATGTCAAAGTTGACTTGTACCTTAAAGGGAGTGGCACCTCCAGAGTGGCTGCTGGATGAAGATGTGTTGCATGTGGGTAGTTGTTGAAGGATCTGGGAAAAATTATCCATCATTGCATTCCTCTGTCACTTGGGGGATTTCTCGAGCAATATTTTGAAAGGATCTCTTGCTCCCTCATCTTTCCTTTCTTTTTCCATTAGAGGCCATCAGGGTTTGCAAGGCTGGTCCTTCAAAGGTTCAACCGGTTCGAGCCCTAACTCATTATACCCTGACCTCGTTGGGGAGATGCAAAGAAAAATAGAGAAAAATATCATATTATCATTTTCAAACTCCCTCAACATCGGTCCCATTATTTCTCCATGTAGGGCCCATGGAGATAGTTTCAGTATCTGCAAGTCCAATTTGCTTCGATTTGAAAAATGAATAAATCAACAAGTCTATAAACCCTAGTAGAACGTTTCCAAAGTTCCATTATATATAATGTCAAATTTATATCACCTCACAGTATCACCCTACCTTCATTAATGCAAATAAGTGAAAATATCTTTTCCCAAAAAAGTCTCTTTGTCGTTGTAACGTCCATATGCATTCAACATAGTTATATGTGAACTGAGACTTTAATTGGATAAATCCATGCACAACCTTGGAAAAAAATATCACAAGAATTGGTTAGAACCATGTTTTGTGTCCATCTAGCAATGATACCTCTCGATAAGCCTTCAAAATTTAACATTAAAAAATCTTAACCCTTTAACAATCTTCTCAACTCTCCAACTAAACTATTTTCTCTCTCTATAGTCTCTTGCATTAATAAAATTTCAGGCTTCTCTACCTTTATTAAATGTCTGAAAACTCGCCTTTTATCTTGGCTACCTAGAGTATCAATACTCATGGAAAAAATATCCATTTTAAACAACTACTAAGGTGTGTACATACTCTAGGAGCTTTAGTTTTTGGGCACAGACACCCTTATTGAATGTCTATAATGGAATTTTGTTGGGCATGGTGGAATATGGCTTCTTTCTCAGCAAAATAAGAGACGAGTCTTTCATATGGTCTTTCCTCGATGCCTCAAAATGAAAAACCCCCCCATAAATACATTATTTTTCTTCAATCTTAAATGATAAAATTCACTGCCACTACTTTATGATTTTATCTTGCCATCCCTCTTGTTGTCATCTAATAAGGGATTTAAATTATAACTGAATTTAGAGTTATTCAATCCTGAATTGGTCCTCCCTTCCTCTTCCAACATGGAAATCAAGCACTTAGGATTGGTGATAAGCTTCTCGCTACCTGTCCTTGTTCTACCTAGCTTACACTGTTTTACTAGATGACCAACCTTCTTTAAGTGGTGGATTAGGATTTTGAAAATGTAGAGTGAGATGGACAATGGACTTACCAGAGGTGTGTTGTTCCATGTGGATGTAGCCCCTAATATATAGTGTGCCCACCCTGCTTCCCATGGTCTAGGGACTTCAGTTGCTCGAGGAAACGTCTCCCCACCTCCCCATTTTTGGGGAAACATGAGGAAATACACAAGGAAACATTTCTCCAATGTGTGGAGAACATTTCCCAAAAGGTGGGTCTTATAGGCTTTCTTTGGCCCCCACATTGATTTTTTGCTTATAACCCTTAAAACAAAGAAGGCATAAATCCTTGTGAAGAAAAAAATATATCTTTATCTCATGTTTTACATGCAAAGGTTGAACTAAATGCAGCTAAGATGGATGTAAAGGAGAAGCCAGTGGCCTCCTTGATGGTCATTTTATTTTCAATGTTTATTGTACTTTGTTAATTTTCAGTTTTAACTTTTGAGTCTTGACTCTAGAGATTGATGGCCTTAGATCGTGTCTTGACATTTGAGTAATTTCAATTTACTATTTTAGACTTCAGTATCTACTATTTTTCTTAGTACTATTTATATTTTAGAATGACGATTGAAGAATTTGCATCAATGAATTTCATTTATGATCTATTGTATTTTTTAATCCAAATTTGAATCATGTTTATATCATTTACAAACTTGAATTTAGTATTACATTACACAATGATGAATTTGCACCAAATGAATTGTTATGGTTGGGGTTTCTTCTTTTAATTTTAATTTTTATAATTT
>Ga0068628_1000480_pt1 | contig 14217 bp, 9 predicted proteins | sample InSIn2gowninarea_FD_77431 | JGI IMG/M metagenome (GOLD analysis project Ga0068628, IMG submission 77431) | Clean room microbial communities from NASA Spacecraft Assembly Facility at Jet Propulsion Laboratory, Pasadena, California, USA -... ... | reverse complement strand
TTTTTGCAGCGAGAGGTAGAGTGCCTTCAATGAAATGATTAGAAAAGTAGTATAATAAGATCAAGATATCAGCAAATAGGACATCAAGTTCAGAATCCAACCAGAAGGAAAATCAGCAAGGATATGCTATGGATACTACTAACATGCTGAATTATAAAAAAGGTTGTATGTGCCCAACCAAAATATCATTAAAAGCTTTATTTTAGATGAATTTAATAAAATTCATTATGATGGGAACCCGGGGTATTAGAAGATGATTACTACACTCTGGAAGGAATACTATTGGCTAGGGATGAAAAAAGATGTAGCAAAATGTTTGACATGTTGCCTGGAATGCCAACAAGTTAAAGTGGAACACCAACACCATGTTGGGTTATTACATCCACTAGCAATTCCGGAGTGGAAATGGGAAACCATCTCTATGGACTTCATAACAGGATTACCCAAGTCAAAAAGAAACAATGATTCCATCATGGTGGTGGTGGAAGAGTTAAGAAAATCAGCTCATTTTATACCAGTACAATGTAGATACAGAGCAGTGTAGATTACACATATCTTTATGTAAAATATTTTTAGGCAGCATGGGTTACCAAAGACTATAATCTGTGACCGTGACATAAAATTTACGTCAATATTTTGGATAACTCTATTTGAGGAGTTAGGGACTGAACTGAACTTCAGTACCGCTTATCATCCTTAGACCGATGGACAAACAGAACGAGTGAATCAGGTTGTAGAAGACATGCTAATATCATATGTAATGCAACAACCATCCAAGTGGGAAGATTACCTGCATTTGGTCGAGTTCGCACACAACAATGGCTATCATACGTCCTTGCAGATGAGCCCGTTTGAAGTGTTGTATGGATGAAAGTGTCTCACACACTCAAGCTGGGTGGGGGGTGGGGGGGGGGGAACTAGAGGACAAGCTGATGCTGGGCCCTGAGATGCTTAAGGAAATGGAGGAAATGGTCAGAAAGGTATGATAAAATTTAAAGCCAGCCCAAGATAGGCAAAAGAATTTCACCAACCAAAAGAGAAGTTTTAAGGAATACCAAGTAGGAGATCATGTGTATGTGAGAGTTCGAGCTAAAAACAACACACTGCAATGGAGTGGGAGTGCCAAGATGGCACCCCAGTTTTGCAGACCATTTCAGATCTTAGCGAGAGTTGGTCCGGTGGCATACTAGATCACTCTGGCAAGTCATATTCGAGTCCACAACATCTTCTATGTGCCTGTATTAAAAAAATACGTTTATGATCCTAATCATGTAATAAGTTGGTAGGATATACATGTAAGAAAGTATCCAAGGTATACCAATCAGATTTTTTGACTAAGGAAAAACTAACTTAAATTATTGTGTGTTTCAGGTCAAGCCGGAAGGAGAAATCTTGGTTGAGCCACTGAATATACTAGATTAGAGAGAAGTAACGCTACAGAAACGAGCCATCACCCAGGTTAAAGTGCAATGGCAGCACTTTGGGCCAGATGAGGCCACTTGGGAGGATGAACAACTCATGAGAGAAGTTTATGTAGGACTGTTTGTAGCTGGAAAACATGAGGACAATGTTTGATTTCGGGAGGGGGAGATGTAATGTCCACAAAAAACTATAAATATTTTATTTACCGCAGTAAGAACAAACTTAATAATTAGTGTGATTATCTGTTTGAATTGAATAATATTTTTATTTATTTAAAATGAGAAATGATTTAAGTATTAGCAGATCTTGTAACTTCTATGGTAGGAAGTTAAAAAAAACAGTTGCTAGAAAACACCCTAACTACCTCCCCTAACTGTGCAAGGCTTCCAAAGAAAAGGAAGTGGGGGGAGGAAAAACTGCGCTGTAAGCACAGGAAATGAAAGAGAAAACTTGGTACATCTGGTGATGATCAGATAGCAAGAGTGTTGTGCGTGAGCAACTTGTAGAAGACTAAAGGTTTTGTGAGCAAGCTAGGGGGGAGATTTGGTCTCAAAAGACAATCTCACGGACTGGAGGATTGACTAGCAATGGAACGAGAGGTGACCTCTTTCATTGGAGTTCCTTACCTAAAAGCAACTCAGGTATGACGTATATTCTGGAACTTACACTGTTACATCAAACTGAATTAGGTGTTTTCTACTGTGAGTGAGAAGGGGTAAAGGCCTAGGGCTAAGATGATAATTGAAAAATTAATAGTAGGATTCAGTTGCACTTTCTATTTACTGTTAACAGGAGAACTTAATTATAGTGATTTTTACAGAAGAATTAGTAAGATGTAACTATCGAAGCGAGGCATTCTCCCTGTAAAACTGGTATATACTTATTTGCAGAAACATAATCTTTACAGTCTATTAACATAGAAAGAATGACTAGTATTCTATTTGCATAAATACAATCTTTACAGTTCAATTAACATAGGAAAAAAATGATTATCATAGAAGCATGGTTAAGGATAAGCTATACAGATATTTACAAATTAGAGAGAAAATTGATTGATGTAGGAATAATATGGAGTTACAATTCTATACTATTCTTTAATACAAAAGAAACGAAATAATTTATTGTTCAAAACTACAGAAAGAACTGGAATTTAATCTTCTCTGACTATATGAAACTTTAAATTATTTAGGAAAATATTAAGACCTGGAGATGCCGCTATTCAAAGAGAACAAGCATAAGAGAGGTCATTCAAGCAAGGGTTTAGGGATAGAAACCCTAAAGTGGACCCGGGTGGATTTCTGAGAATGGACTGTTGATTAACAGCTCCAAATCCTTCCTGGTCATGCTAAAACCCTACGAGTCACTGAACCCCTTGACAATAATTTTGATCAAGCCAATGAATGAGTAAACTAAAGCACTAAAATAATCAGAAAACAAGGAAATGATTACATCGTAAACATGCAAGAATAATACCCAGCAAATTTCGACACAGAAATGAGTAACAATATGCATTTTAGAAGAAACCCCTAAATTGCATTTTTCCACAGCAAACCTTGCTCAGACAACCGGAACTTAAATCTTAAGAACAAATTAACATGTTGGTTCGAGGAGCCACATCACAAAACATTAAAATATAGATACTAATGCAATTTACTTCCTTATAAATCATAAGTCTTTACTCAGTAATCCATACAATGATATTATTAAACCATTCATTGATATATAACCTGAGAAAAAGGAATCTGATACATAGAGGAATGTTTCGGCTACAAGCCCAAGAAACCAGAATAAAACTTGGGTAATATAATTTAGTTTTGATTAACATAAATCCCCAAATACACACAGAAAATTAATCTATAGACAGTTCCAGTGCTACTGAAAATTCAGAACCCGTAGCCGATAGCAAAACCCTCATTCATTTCGAGGAATGAACATGTAAACACCTCAGAATAGAGATGGGAAATTACCTGACAAACCTAAAACCTCAAACCCTCAACCACGCAGTCGCTGCACTATTTGTCAATAGTAAAGAAAAGCTTAAAAATCTTAGAGAGTCAAGGCTCTAACCACAAATAGTCTAGGGGTATTATCCCCCTCGGGCAATCCAGCACCATTCCAGAGTTGAATCTTACCCAGAAGCTCTCAGTGACACAAACTTGAGAAGAATCTCCCCTTCGGGCATCACAGAGAACCCTGAACTAGAAAGCGAGCTTCCTACAGGTCAACCAAGTCACATATGCTGATTAGGAATAAGGCATCAGAAATTAAGCATAACCATCAGTTGCATAGGAAATTATAACAAAGTTCACTTTGAAAATATAGCTCATCTAATGAATACTCACTTGAAAGTGGACCATGGCACAGTGTCTATGAATTCTTCCTGCATCGTATGCACTGGTTCGATAGATCGAAAAAGCCTACAAGGGGAGATGCAGAACCAAAGCCAGCTTCGAGGAAGGAAGCAGAGAAATGAAACCATCATCTTCCCAAGCCCAAGAAGTGAATAACCCCAGATGCAGTCCAACAGTCGGATTGTGGAGCAGGCTCTACATCGTTTTTGAGACGAGAGTCCTGAGTGGAGTAGTCATGGCAGGATGGCTACCTGTGCCACTTACCAAGACAGAGTGGGGAATTAATGATAGAACAAATATCAAACCTTAGCATTGAGATACAATTTAGCAAGCTTGGTGACTGATAGCATGAGCAAGAAATAGTAGGAGGATGGTTGGAAGCTACGTGGAACAGAAAGCATTTAATATAATCCACATCAATATTAACTCTTAAGCCAAATTAAGGATTGACAACCTGAACTTTAATCAGAGATCTGATATCGTGGATATCAAAGTACCTAAACCATTAATAGATAAGTATAGTGCTATGTCAACTCGAAATTAGTAGCGTAATGATGCGCAACCATGTAATAAAAAAAATTTCACTTCATATTATTTGTGTAAGTAATATGGAGGAGTCGTTACACCCTCCCTGTCTGTTAATATTGTTGGGATTTTTGAAGATCTCTAGAGCTTCCTTAAACTTACCATTTTAATAATGATCATCCCTAGTAATAATTTCCATATTTTCAAGGGATAAGTGGTGCTTAGAGTGAATTCTTTTATTCTTTATATCAACTCCATGTTCCTTGAGTCTTATTTTAAACGACCCACCAATATCCCCAATGTAACATTTTCCACTCTTTTGAACTGCAATTAATCAACTCTATCCTTGAAAGATCTCATTTTATATAATATAATTTAAATAATTAATTAATTTTTAGAATAATATGTAACCAGTACATATTTATTTTAGCAATTCTTCCCAATTAGTTCAATTATGGAAATTTATATTTTAGCAATTTTTCCAAATTACTTCAATTATGGAAATTAACCTATGTAAATTTTTGGAAATTTAATATCTATACCTTATTCAATGAAGCCATAAAAAGTGGTCACGCGTTAAATATAATAGTTATAAAAAGTAAATACTCTGAGCATCTCGAGTCGTATTGATATAATATGAGTAAATAAAGTAAACCTATGAAATATCACATGCTTTGAATTTGAAAAACCTTTTTTCCTTTGGGTTTTCCTTTGGGTTTGAATTTGAGTTATTCTAGTAGTATAAATGATTCATATTGAGATATTATAATTTTTTAGATATGTTAATAGAACACAACTCATTATTTAAGTTAAATAGCACAACATAAATTGTATTTATAATTCTTACTATAAAAGTTAAAGCTAAATTGAATGAAATAATTAATTTGAACAAATCATCATGAAAATTTTCCAAATATATAATATTGAAAAATAAAAATTTATTGGAAAGAAAAAAAAAAACAAAACAAAAAAATGAGAATATTTCAATATTCCATGAATACAAATTTTTAAAAAATAAAAACATTATATAATATCATTTTATTTTTGTCTTCTTGTTTTTTATTGGAATTTCTAATATCAATTCAATTGTTTTTATGTGTGGCTCTTTGGAAAATGATAGTCTTCTTTTTTTCTATTGGGATCTCTAATATTAATTCAATTTTTTATGTGTGTATTATTCTTAAAAAATGATAGTCACCCGACAGCTCATTTTTTACAAACAAATTTTGAATTGTAAGTACAAAAACATATAATTCTACAATCCAAAAATGAATCATCCGTTTCCATAATTCCGTAGTAAGTACATAATTTTCATTTCTTCAATTTTTTTAAAGTTGTTAACAAACACTAAACGTTTCCATGTATGAATTAGTATGTTGGTTCTAGTATTTCACAAGAAATTACTTGATGTTGAGCTAAAATGTGTATGTTCCATCTTTATAAGAAACAATATAAAAGAAATACTTATGAGTATGTTAATTCTAGTATTTCGCAAGAAATTACTTGATGTTGAGCTAAAATGTGTATGTTTCATCTTTATAAGAAACAATATAAAAGAAATACTTATGAGTGAACATCAAAAGTATTCTACTAAAAATATGTGAGTTTTTTTGGAATAAGATAGTTATGAGATTTAGTTTATTTCTATTTAAACTAACCCAGCTAGAAATCGAATTAGATAAAGATGAAGAGCTCATGAACCCTTTATCGTTTATACATTCTAGAAACAAAACTGAAAACTAGTTAGTTAAATACAAAAATGAGGTTATTAATGGGCCAGGGTTTATAGTGATGAGATATTACAATTATAAGAATTCGAGATGTTCCTGAAGTAGGGCATGTAGGTGTCAAGGGTTAAAGTGGTTATTAGTCCCTGCCTCCAGTATAGCAGGGACTATAGTGATCGATCCGGTGTTGACTAGCTATTAAATCACTTTGACCAAATAATATATTCTGTACATTTCATGTTTAAACCAATGTTTTAAATAAAATGTTTTGCGTAATAGACTTTTATCCAATGTTTTTGTTTCGACTTCTTATTGCTGGCTCGACTGTATACTTTTCTCAAAACTTAGGATAAAGAGTTTGGGGCTCAACTGTGTACTTTTCTTAAAACTTAGGATAAACAGTTTGGTAGGCTCGACGCTATGCATGCATTAGATAACCATCACCGTTGTCGCTGCATGTACAACTACCACGGCTTCTTCCAAGTGTCCTAATGCTTTGAAGTTCTGACCTTTAGCAAACTAGATAAATTGATTCTAGAGCAAATACACAGAAGCATGCTTAAGAAATTATGCGGAAGACATTCATGAACTAACCTGCATCGAAGTTTTGAAGATGTACTCGTAATCTTCAGCAGGCTGGATAAATTCATTGTGAAAACCTCAGTGAAGTCTGCAATGGTAGGAGTGGTAGCAATGGAGGAGTGGCAGAAATAGAGACTCCTTTCATCTGCACCTGCACCACAGAAGACAAGGTAAGAAAGGTAAGCAACACGAGAGCCAGTGGCATAGTAGTTGTTTAGGCAATATAGCAGTGATTTTGTTTGTAATGTTTTTCTTACATTTCTACTCTTCTCTAGAAATGATTTTCTTTCTGGCATCGTATTCTTCTTTGGCAATGATTTTTTGTTCTGGTATTTTCTTATTGGGTTGTTTTGCAATACGTTTCTATGTTTTTGGGGTGCACCCTTTTTTATTTTTTTTCTATTACCATTTTTTTATTTCCATTATCTCATTGCCAGAAGAAATTTATAGCTTGCAGCTTGGAGTGTGGTGGATTAATATTTGTCTGGTAAGATAAATCTTGATGTTATTATTATTAGTAGGAAAGGGTTTATTTCATCTGGTTTGGAAGTGTTTGTTTAACCATGCACTATTTGTGTAGGAATACGCATATCATTAGCATGGCATGTGAAAAGATCATTAGCATGGCTTGACAAAAGTTTTAGAAGGGCGCATGCAGATAAGTTTCCAAAATTATTTCAACAGAAATAGGTAGGTACTTGCTGTTATAACACATCCCTTATAAGTAATATTCTCATAGGAACTTATTGTAGGAATGCCACATTCTTTCAATTACAGGAAAGAGAACCTAGAGGAATGCACCAGACCTCAGAGAAAAAAAAATATTTGCAATATTCGTGAAAAATAAATCTCTGGTTTGAAGTAAACAAAAGAGAATTATGAAAAAACACTTATAGCAACTTTATATTCAAAAGTTTGCTCATCCTCCAAGTGGGAACAGAGGGAAGCAATGTCATAGTCATTAAAGTAGGCTTCTGGAAAATAAGTTCAGAAATAATCAAAACTTGCATGTAGCATTAAATAAATATGACGCAAAAAAGGGTTACTTTGCTTATTTAACTATGCACCGAAAACAAAAACAATGCTGATTTCCAAATATTTGAAGACTGTAGAACTTGCATTCCGAAAATTAAAGAAATGGCCTTTTTTCTTCTTTTTTTTCAATCCTTTAAGAGGACACCCAAACAATGGATAAAAGGCCGACACACTTCTATTATTTGAAGAATATTTATCAACCCCGCTAAAGCACTGCACTTCACCAGCAGAAAAAATTTTACAAGATAAAGTTGCGAATAACTCACCTGGAGAAAAGCTTCAAAATCTATCAATTCTTCAATATCTGTGTAATATTCTTCAAGAATCGCCTTTACTTCTTTCTCTATTAATAATTCCTGAAAAGCTATAAGTTTATGTTGCAGAAACTATGTTGCAAGATGAAGTATAGATTTGAAGCAGCAAGTCCCTACTAATAGAGCAGAATAGGAACAAAAGCCGCAAATAGAATAGAACGGGGAAAAAAGCCACAAATAGAACAGGGCAATTCACTGTCATGATGTTAAAAGGCAACGCAAAAGGCTTAACATGTTTGGTTTGTATAGATGGAATTCTAAGAAATGTAGTATCTCCAAATATGGCTCATTCACCTATAGGTAGAGAGGAAGCTTAAAAAATAAAATAAAAAATGAAATAATGGAATGAGCAATGATAAGGAATTGATTAATTAAAATTTATTTTTTTAAAGAGAGGGTGAGGTAGACACGTCTCATGCATGCAAGGCCATGAGATTCTTTAAATTAAAAATAAAAGTTTCAATGAAAAAAATAAAATAACTAAAAAGAAATTAAATGAAACAAAAAAATGCAATGAACTGCAAAGTGGAGTTTGCATGTATCCAAGTGCCCTAACTCCACGTGAAATGATTTTCTTTTGAATCATTGTCCTAGAACACTTTTTGCTGCTTGTTTTGAATCATTGTGCTAAAACTTTTTGCTACTTAACCGATTGCTAAATGATTGTTAAAACTGCTCATGTTGGGTTTGGACCTTCACCTCGAATATCAGACTTTTCATTTGGCTTCATCTAGCTCCTAGGAATCCTCACAAAATGGGTCTCGCTCTGGAACTATCCGCAAAGCTTCTATTGTTTTCCACATTCACTAATGCAGAATCCTTGGACATAAGTGGAGCAGTGCCAACGATCCCCACATGACACTCCAACGACGAGATTCACAAATATTAGAAAATAAGTATTCTACTTTTGCCCGTCATCGCATAAAAGGGCCATTTACACACAAGTGTGTCCTACTTTCCTGGTTTTTATGGTAGCCCATAACTGCATATTGTTTACCCTGCCTTTTGTTTCTACATAGAATACAATTCATTTCATTAACAATAAGGTTGTAGATTAATAAATACAATTGGGCGTATGGGAAATTACATGAGTTTCTCAACCCCATTAGGGACTACCGCTACAACAGTGGCTCCCTTGTTTATGTCAAGGAAACAATTACTATTAGTATAATGCAGCAATGTTGATGTATGACAATGTTGAAATTATATGGCCATGAAATTTTCACAACATGCTAATTGTCCCTGCATCAAAACAGTTAACAAGAACACAACATTTATGTGGTGATAGTGATGTGCACCCAACATTGTGATGATGTTTGCATAATGTGGGATCTGTCATAGCATCATACAATTGTACACAATATATATATATATATATATATATACGTGACAAAGGTGATGCATGGAAAATGCAACATGGTGATAGTGATGTGCACCCAACATTGTGATGATGTTTGCATGATGTGTGATTTGTCATAGAATCATACTAGTGAACATAAAATATATATTTACATGACGAAGGTTATGCATGGAAAATGCAACACTCAAACAAAGAATAAAGAACATGACCAAAACTCAAAGGTTGCATCACCCAACTTGTTAATTCCTAAAATAAATTGAAAACGGGGTGCAACAAGGAAAATATGCAGGGCATAATTAGATATATTATATTCTAAGGTACATATTTTTTTTTCTCGTTGTCCTATCTTAAAAAGAAAATAAAAATATTGCTGATTTAAACAAATATTGAATGAAAATTGGGATAGAATGCTTTTTTTTTTTGGGACTGTATTTTAAATGGGGTGATATTTATATTTCATTTGGAATGCAATAGAATTTTAACTTCATGAATTTAAAAGAAAAATAAAAAAATAAAGTAGATTTAGGCTTTTAACTTTTCCTCTTTATCTTCCTTTCTCCCTATTGTCCTTCCTCTTTCTCTCTCCCTATTCATCTCCTTCAACCCCCTTTTCTTCTCACTCTTCTTTTTCTCCGCGCCTTTTTTCCATCCTCCTTTTATCCCTCCACCTCTCCCTCTCCCCCTTCAATTCCTATTTTTCTTCCCTCTTTTCATATTTTTTTATCCATTTTCATTCTCTCCCTTTTATCTATCTCTTCTTCCCCTCTTTCTTTTCCTATTTTACTTATCCACATATTCTCCTACCCAATAGACCTCTTCTAAGAGTGAGATTTTAATAGAAACTACCATAAGTAATCACCGTCTCTCTTTAGATATAAAATCAAAGCAATAATAGTGTGATTATTAACTACACAGGAATTCCTTTATCATTAACCATAAGGAACACCCTAATTTGTTGTTATATCAAACACATATCACAATGTAACTTGTACTTTCTCTTAATGCTTATTTAATATTATATGTATTTCTTAGTATTTTAATTGTATCAACCATTTTTCTATTTGTGTTCAAGGTTTATTTTCACATGAATCCAAACAATAATTCCTTTCTATGTACCATAATTGGACCGAGAGGGTAGGTTTTGATGTTTATTGGTTAATCGGTTAAGGATTTAGAATTTTAGCTACTAAGAAGTGAGATGTTATAACTTTCACAAATTATATAGGTACTTTTTTAAAATCTTCTCATTGCATATGAAAGAGATAAATTTACTATTAAATTCTCTATTTCTAGTTGATGTATATTGTTAATTGATGTATATTGTTGTTTTATTATATTTTATGTAATGTAAATATTAATATAGAATGGAGTACAGTAAAGGTATTTTTCACCATAATAATTATGTAATAAATCACATGAGTAAAACCTATGGAAAAGATTAAAAATATGTGATTTCATACCAAAATTATAAATAATATTTTACTCACATATTGAAATAGTATATGATTACATCAACTCAAATGCTTACAACAAAGTCTAGTCAAATTTGATAGATTTTTGTGAATTTAACCATACATTTTATTAAATAAAATACCTCGACATTGTTATGGAGTACTTTTAATGTTCATGTCAAGTTATACATATATTTTCGTCCATTTTATGTTCCTATTGTTGCAATATATATACAAAACATACAGCCTTTGATGAAGAGAGATCAAACAATAATGCCTAGAAAGAGCCAACATCATGGAAGAAAGCATAAAGATAAAATAATTAATGAAAGCAATAACTAATATCTCATGGCTAGTCCATTTTATGTACCTATTGTTGCAATATATATACAAAACATACAGCCTTTGATGAAGAGAGATCAAACAATGATGCCCAATGCGGAAAGAGCTAACAAACATCATGGAAAAAACATAAAGATAATCATGGAAGAAAACATAAAGATAAAATTATTGATGAAGGCAATAACTAATATCTCATGGCTAGTCATAATTATATGCTTTATGATTTTTAAATACTATTGAAAATAATGTGCGTTTATTTCACAAATAATTGTGTGAATAATTACATAGAAAGTGTCTGGATAAGGTTAGGTATTTATTTACTCTTTTCATCTCCATTTAACATCTATCCTAATGTTGTTTTGTCCATTAAATGACATTTGTTCAAAATTTCCACCCATCATTCCAATGTATTTTCTCTCAGGATGTTTCCATTCAATACATCCTCTGAAATTCGATTGCTCTGGCCTTAGCGTGCCCATCTTTTTAGCTTCTCTTGCAGCAGCACATAATAACCGGCCGACATCCGCTAGGGTTACAAGTACAACACATTCCGCGTCTTTTTGCACCCCCATTTTCCTTTGCACGCTGCACTTTTTCCTTGTGACTGATTTTTCCAACCTTGCGTTTTTCAGTGGTTCGGGATCCCTGTAGCAGGCGAATAAGTATATCTGGTAGGTCTCTGAAATAACCAAATTGGGTGACGCTGTGGACATTGACAGCGAGAGTTTTGGTGTGACGTGAATGAATCCAAGAAGTTGTCACATAAAATCCTCTCGATCTGATTTCCCTGTTCCTCGTACGCCTCTCAGTTGATAAATTGGGTTTAAAGCCGTTAGTGGATCTTGATTCCATGAGGCTTCCAAAATTTCAGTGACTCTGTGGGAGGGAGTATCGAGCACAACATGGAAAAGGAAATCCAGCAATGGATTCAGAATGTGGGAGAGAAATTATCAGTCAATGTCGTATTCGCCTTTCCTGCCTATAATTCGAAGGAGCGTTTCAAAGTTGGACTGGCCGCTTACAAGGTTCGTTTCAAAATTTGGAAGCACCGTTAGCGCTTGAAAGCTCCAGTAATCTAACTATAAGCGTAAATCCAACTTAACAAATGAGGGACTCATTCCAAATATTTATTGGTCAGAAAAAATGCAAAAAGCTGGGATTTATTAAACGCAGATGTTTGCTCATTTAAAAATATAAATTTTATTTCACATATATAATGTGTATAGCGGGGTCGAATCTCATTTGCAGATCATAGTTCCAGAAAGTAAAGTAAGCTGAAAAAAGAATGGCCATCGCTGTGTTGCCCGGATTTTTTTCGTCGCACTTATTATAATAATAAAGAGGGATTTTTGTAAATTTAATTTATAGTTGTTAAACTTCAAGATTCTGGAGCCCAGAGCTTATTCTGTTTATGGAAATTCTCATTATATTTAGAGAAAATATGGTAAGGATTTTAATCTAATTTATAATTGTTAAACTTCAAAATTTTAGGTGTTCTAGACGTTTTTTATGGCGCTGAATCCATTTCCACCATCAAAAACACAATTCAAACACTTTTTTTTTTAATTGAAATTTTTTTACCCAAATTCTTACCATTTTTTACTGTCCAAACAATTCCTTTGCTTCGATAAAAGACTAAAAATCAAAAGACATTTGACTTTATCCATACACTATCAGATTTATTAATACGTTGAAAGAGCCATCCAAATTGAAATGAAAGTGTTATCCAAATTAAAAAGTATGGAAAACTATTTTGGGTTTGGGAGTTTAAGAGGTTTTTTTTGTTTGGAAAAATTTGGTAGATTAATATTTTCAACGTTCAATCCTTTACATATTTCTTTATAAAATATAATTTAATTAACAAATTTTAGATTAAATAAATAAATTATTTTATTTTTATTTATAATATATATTAAAATTTAATATATTATATTATTATCTCTTCCCATTTCAAATTTCCTCTGAATTTAAGCAAAACTTCAGTTGGGTCAGATACTTATTTCCCTGCCTGAAGCACCCACTAACCAGAAACTCGCAATATAAATCATATCGGATAGATAAATTTACGCTCAAACTAATATCTTCATATTATAATACAATTTTTTCCCAAAAATTTCTACGATTGTTTTTTTTCGAATTTTAAATTTAGGTTTGGTTTTTAATTTATTTATAAGCCCAATGCATAATGGTAGCTTTTGGATTTGGACAGCCGCAAGCTGACTGTACACGAATGATGGGTCATATTTTTATGTCAAGGGATTATATTTCTACAGCTTTGTAGAGGCAATAGGTTGTAACATCTATCAGTATTTAGTATGATTTTTTGAATCGAGGAATGGAAGCCATTTATACGTGGGATAATTTTTCAGAGCAAAGCAATGGATCGAGAACCATATGATCTCCGGTCCATCCTATATGATCTCCAGTCCATCGGCATCGTGGGAATAGTTGAAGAGGCCTTCAAGATCCTTCGCTCATGTGCGGAACTACTAGGGAAGATATCTTCTAGATAATAATCTATTTTTCAGGCTCTTCGGAGTCTGTTTAGATTTCAGGCTGCAAGGGACAAGTTATACGATAGTGCGTTTAGATTTTAGGCTGCAAGGGACAAGTTATACAATACGTCACATTTTGAGCTTAAATTGATTGCTGATTCCCCGAATATTAAGTAACCGAATGGACATGAGTGTGGTCAAAAAATTGATCGCGTCCATATCTGTCTGATTCTCAAATATACGGAGAATCAGTAATAGACGTAGGGATGGCCTAGGTCACACTGGAATGGCAAGTGGGTGACTTTTGGTCGAAACTAGGGGAGTTTGGAGATAGAGTCGACATGCAAAAGGTTGTTCCTCATCAAACACAGAGATAAGCTTTCTCTTCTCTTACAATTACATGATCCATGAGTGTCTCGTGGGCATTTTCTTTCCATCGGAAAAAGCTCGGTTTTTTTTTTCAAAAAAGAGAATACAAACGATATGGTTTTCCCTCTGTAAAGTCTTCATAATCTATTTTTTGGCTGTATATGTTAGAAAACATCTAAATTATCCTATTTTGTATAATAAGATCTCTTAATCGATAAAACAACATAGTGTATCTACATTAATA
>Ga0068628_1000479_pt1 | contig 14224 bp, 10 predicted proteins | sample InSIn2gowninarea_FD_77431 | JGI IMG/M metagenome (GOLD analysis project Ga0068628, IMG submission 77431) | Clean room microbial communities from NASA Spacecraft Assembly Facility at Jet Propulsion Laboratory, Pasadena, California, USA -... ... | reverse complement strand
GCCATAGTGGGAATGCCACTTCACTTTATTCCTTATGATCATGGTAGGCTAGCTCTTGATAACACCCCCTATCGTTGTTTTGAAAGATCATGTTAGTAATCATATAGATAAACTTTTTATTCTTTTTATTCTTTTCTTTTACATAGAACTTTTCCTATTTATATACAGAGGGTGGTTCAACACTCCTTAAGAGAAGGGATGGTGGAAGAAGTCTAAACATCTCAATAGAGAAAAATATTTCCTTATTCTTATTCAATAATAATGATCAAAGAGAATTATGGGGATTTACAAAGAACCATCATGATAAAAATAATCAATCATATTGGTATTAGTAAAATAATGACAACGAGGTGATAAATAGTTGTGTCTTTTCCTCTTTTGTCTTATCAATTCAAAGCAATTTCTTCTAAAGTTGATGATTTTTGTGTGATTTGTTGGTTTTAGTATCTTCTAGTTTTTTATTATTACATAAATGTATAGTTGTGGCTTAAATGACCATCACTCACAAAAAATCCTCTAAGTGGTAAAACACACATACACAAAAAGAAGAAAAATGCACTCCAAAAGTGTTGTTCTCAAGATGGAACAACTAATGTTTCTTTAGGGGAACAATAAAAGAATATTTTCACACAAAAATCTCAAGCAAAAAGAAACAAAACATGCTCAAGACTATTGTTCCTTGAGAGGAACAATGGTTGTTCCTTAGTCGAAACAGCAAATAAAGCAAGCGAAAACAAAAAATGTAAAAATGTGATTTCTTCAAAAAGGAACAACAAAAACGAAAGTGTTGTTCCTTCGAAAAGGAATAGTGAAAAAATGAAAGTGTTGTTCTTTCAGAAAGGAACAGTAGAAAATGGAAGTGCTGCCCCTTCGGAAAGGAAAAACAAAGAGCGAAAGTGTTGTTCCTTCTAAAAGGAATAACATAAAAATTAAAGTGTCATTCCTTCAGAAAGGAACAACAAAAAAATGAAAGTGTTGTTACTTCAAAAAGGAACAACAAGAATGTAGATATGCTATTCCTTCAGAAAGGAACAACAAAAATGCAGAAGTGCTATTCCTTCAGAAAAGAACATCAAAATGTGAAAGTGTTGTTCCTTCAAAAAGGAATAGAAAAAAGGTGGAAATGTTGTTCCTTTGGAAAGGAACAACAGAATGCAAAAGTGTTTTTCCTTAGGAAAGGAATAGCAAATGGAAAAAATGTTGTTCCTTCATAAAGGAACAAAAAAATGAAAAATTGTTGTTCCTTCATAAAGGAACAACAAAGGGTGAAAATGTTGTTCCTTTGGAAAGGAACAGAAAAAATGAAAAAGTGATGTTCCTTCAAAAAGGAGCAACAAAATGGCAGAAATGTTGTTCTTTCGGAAATGAACAACAAGCATTTTTCCTTCGAAAAGGAACAGAAAATCGATGAAAATGTTGTTCCTTCCGAAAGGAATAGCAAAATGAAACTGTGATGTTCCTCCAAAAAGTAATAGCAAAGAAATGAAATTTTGTTCCTTCGAAAAGGAATAGTAGAATGCAAAAATTGCAGAAATGCAGAAATCTGTAAAGAAAGTAATTTACACAAACAAAACAAAATTAATTATATATAAAATTTAAAAGCAATCAAATCACTTAGTGAACCAAAGGTGAGGAAGAGTTCTCTTCCTCAGCCAAAATCTACATGTCGGAGTCTTCCCGGAGTTGCTAGTAGAAGGACTCTAGAGTTAGTGGTTTGTGGTATAGTCGAACTTGGTGGCCATTTTCTTTAAAGGTATGTCCAAATCCTTCAATGGTAGTTAAAGTAATGGTGCCATTATCATGCACCTTTTGGATTTCATATGGTCCCAGCCAGTGACTCTGAAGTTTCCCTGGAAAATCCTGAAACCTGGAATCATATAGGAGTGCCCAATCTCCTTCATACAAGAATTTGTTTTTGATGAGGGCTTCGTGCCATTTTGCTCTGTATTGTTGGATTAATGAAGTATGTTGAAGAGAGGAGAGCCTGATTTCATCTAACTCGTTGATTTGTTGTAGTCTATTAATCTTCGCCTCATTTAAATCTAGGCCGACTTCTTGTGCTGTTCTCAAGGTTTGCATATTGAGTTATATTGGAAAGATGGGTTCCTTACCAAATATTAGCTGATATGGTGAATAAAAAATAGTGTTACTCCATGTTGTTCTGTATGTCCACAAGGCTTCCGACAATCTTGTAGCCCAATCGCATCTGTGTGATGCAATGGTTTTTGTTAGTATTGCTTCTATTACTTTATTCATGCTCTCTACTTGGCCATTTCCCTATGGGTGGTATGGAGTGGTAATTTTATACTGAATATGATTGTTTTTTAATGTTGTAGAAATTTTATTACCAGTAAACTGTGATCTGCCATCCATGATTATGTCTCTTGGGAGGAAATATTGCACAAATATTTGGACCAGGAAATGAATGATGGAATCATCTATAGCTCTTGGAAGTTCCTCTGCTTTAACCCATTTGGTCACATATTCCATTGCTACCAAAATATATGCTTTCTGGTTTGATCATGGGTTGATCGAACCAACAAAATCGAGTGCCCAATGCTTAAATAGTTTAATGACTAGCTTTTGGTTCAAAGGCATTTCGTCGAACTGTCCAGGGCGTCCTGCTCTTTGGCAACTGTCACAAGCTTAGACAAATTTCTTTGCATATTTGAAGATATTGGGCTAGTAATACCCTATTTACAGAACTTTGTGACCAATTCTTCAATCTGGGAAATGTTCGCCACATGGTTCGTCATGACAGGCTTTCACAATATCCATATTTCATCTTCACGGATGCATCTTCTAATGTGAATATTTTCCCCTATATGAAATAGGTAGCCCCCAATGCAATAAAATCATGTACTACACTATACAATATGTTTTCATTCATTGGGGGTCAGATGTTTTTGTAATTTACCTACTGCTAAATAATTCGCAACATTAGCATACCAAGGTGTTTTGATGGTAATGGAAAATAAATTTTCATTTGGAAATTGATCTTCAACTGTTGCTGCATCCACTGGCTTTGTCATTTGTGAGAGAAAGTAAGCTATAGGTTTTTCTTTCCCAGGTCGATCTTTTATTGTGATGTCGAATTCATGTAATAAAATCAACCATCTTGTTACTCTACCATTTGTAATTGGTTTATTTGCTAAATATTTTATGGCAGAGTTATCTATATATGAAAAAACAAGATATTGAGTTATATAATGCCCAAATTTATTCACAACATGTATTACAACTAAAAAAAAAAATCAGTAATAGTATAGTTTAACTTAGCATGAGAGAAATTCTTGCTAATATAATAGATTGCATATGGTTTTTTTTCTTCTTCTTACCGAAGGATTGCTCCAATAGTTGTGTCTGAAGCATCTGATAAAATTTGAAATGGCAGGTCCCAACTTGGACCTCTGAGCACTGGGGCTGTTGACACAAGCTTTTTCAGATCCTCAAAACCACGATCATATTTATCCATCCAAACAAAATCAACATTCCTTGTTACTGCGTATAGAGGCATAGCTATTTGAGAAAAATGTTCTATAAATCTCCTATAAGAACCAGAAAATCCAAGAAAACTGTGTACCTTCATCTATGTGGTAGGAGTAGGTATTAACAAAATTATTTGAATTTTGGTCGGATCTACCTGTATTCTAGCTGCTAAGGTATAATGACCTAGGATGAGTCCTTTAGTCATCATCATATAACATTTTTCATGGCTCAAGCAGAGCTTGGTAGTGATACATCGTTGGAGCACCTTTTCCAATGTGTCTAGTGTTGGGTCGAAAACATCTGTGTATGGTGTGAAATCATCCATGTATACTTTGAGCCCTTCATTTATTAAATCTGAAAGGATGTTGAGGATATCCCTTTGAAATGTGGCAGGGGAATTGCATAGGCGAAAGGGTAAAACTCTTTAGGCAAATGTTCCCCAAGGACAAGTAAAAGTACTTTTGTCCTAGTCTTCAGGGGCAATTTGAATCTGATTGTATCCACCAAATCCATCCAAGAAAGAAAAGAATTTCTTTCTTGATAATGTATCTAATACATGGTCAATGAATGGAAGGGGAAAGTGGTCTTTCTCGGTTTCTTTATTTAATTCTCTATAATCTACACAAATCATCCACTTTCCATTATTCTTTGGCACCACTACAAGTGAAAAGACCCATTTTCTGTTGAAGATTGGATAAATAGAGTTTACATCTAAATTTTTTTGTAGTTCATCTTTCACAATGTCAATGTCTTTTAGATGAGGGTTAAGTCTTCTTTGGGTTTGGCGAATAGGTCTCGCATCCTTTTCTATATAAATGTGGTGTGTACATAGTTGAGGATCGATTCCCTTCATGTCTGGATAATCCCATGCAAAAGCTTCCTTGTATTTTCTTAGTAGTTGGATTAGAGTCTCTTCTTGTTTAGGAGTCAAGTTATTATTGATGTTTAAAGTTTTCTCTGGCTCTATAGTTTTTCTATTTGAAATAGAGGTAGTAGGTATTGTTTGATCATGAGTGTCTTTGAGAGGATCTTCTTCTAGTTCATTTTCAAATGTTGCCTCTATCATGTGACATTGTATGTGGGATCTGGATTCAGCTTGGTTAATGAAGTTGTTAATAACATCATCCTCTGTTTGATCTTTGACATCAAGGGAATCTTCTATGGTTAATGGGGATCTAATCTTTTCGGTAAGGTATGATACAATATGTTTGTTAGGTTTTATTATTGTTACACTTGGTTGGGTTGGAGGGTACAGGGCCAGATTCTTAATGTTACTCCCTCTAGTTATCGTCATACTTCCTTGTCGGCAACGAATGTAAGCATCAGTGGTTGCAAGCCAAGGTCTGCCTAATATTAACGAATTTCCATCAAGTCATTTTTTGGGGTTTATTATCAGAATGTAGACAGGATATTCCAAGGAATCAATGGATACCATGACATCATGTAGTGTGCCTTCCAGCCTAACCACTAATTGGTCAGCCAGTTCTAATAAAGTGGAAGTTGGTTCTACTGATGTAATGCCCAGATTTTGACAAGTGGTGGTTCTTAAGATATTAATTGCAGCCCCTAAATCAACTAAGGCATTTGAAAAGGTTTGTCTGTTGATTTCCACTACCACTATTGGATTTCATGGATCTTCATATTTCACAGGTGCTTTCTTTCCTGATAATAGGTCAGATAAGGTGCCAACTACTTGGACTGTTGAGTTATTTTTTATTCTCCTCCTCATTTTTTTATACATAGCTCTTTGATGGTCTTTGCATATATTGGGATATCTTGGATAGCTTGTAGGAGTGGGATTTTTATGTACAAATTCCTTAGTTCTCCCAGAATATCAAAGTCAAGGTGTTCTATAGGGCACAATATGATTAATCATTCTGGGAATGGGGGAGAAGATGTGGTTGCTTGGTCATGAGTCTGTTTTCTAACCACAAATTCTTATTGTAATGGTTGTTCTATGGGTAACTAATTTTCAACTTGAAAATTTTTATCTCCCTTTGTTTCTATGATGCACCCAGACCTTAATTGAAGGACATTTCACTCCCTTAGATCAGTTTCTAGTTTTGGTGTTTCAATTATTTGAACAGATTGCAACGGTCTATTATTTAGGTTCAGGTTGGGTTGGGCTGGGAGTTGCAGTCTTAAGTTGGACTGGGGTTTTTTATGTAGTTCTAGTAATGTAGGTTGAGGGAGTGGAATGATTCCTCTTGGCTGATTCGTTGGTCTTTTCCAGTTTGTCTGCCAAGCTTCACTCTGCGAAATGGGAGGGGACCTTTCTATTAGATACGCATTGTTTTGCCAATATGATGGAGCATAGGGAAAATTTGGCCAGTTGGATTGGCTTGCTTAATTCAGCCAAGGTTATGATGAAGGGAATGGTTTTTGTGACCAATTTGAGAAGGGAGGTTGATTTTTCCACATTGTATTATATTTTTGAGCATGAGATTGTGGAGGCTGGAAAGAAGAAGCTGGATCGGGGAACATACCTAATTGTCATAACTACCATTGACAGTGCTGATTAAGTAGATACACTGGTTCTGGTTCTTCTTCCACTTCTTTTTATACTACTTTCAAACCATGAAGTGAGGGGCAACTCTCCGTAGAGTGGTTTTTTGTAGAAATAGTGCAAACTTGAACTCCATCTAATGGGCACTCTTTGTGGTTGTGTTTCTTTCTATATCTAGGATAGAATATTGCTATATTTTTCTCTACCTCTGCTTATTTCTATTTGGCTTGCATAATATCGAGTTGTGTTGTTAGAGTCCCCAATATATCAGTTTTGAAATTTTCTAATAAATTTCCAATTTCCGCACAAGTTACTCCTCTAGAGATCTTGTTGTCCCTTATAAACCTATAATGTTCTATTGGTTTTAGCCGTGTGCTTCCTTGTGAACTCCTGATACATAAATCAATGATGTTAGAAAAATCTTCTTCATAGATATCTCTCTTTCCCATAATATTCAGTGTTTCAATCCATTGTTCCTTCATACCTTTAATTAATGTTGTTTTTAATACATTGTCAAGTAAGGGAAATGATGCATAAGGAGATATTTGAAGATTATACTAAAAACATTCAACATATTCTTCTAATGTTTCATTAGTTCTATCTACCATCTGAAATATTTCATTCTTTAACTCTCTGGACCTACAATAATCCTGATATTTCTTCAGGAAATCACCTCTCATCTGATCCCATTCATTTACAACACCTCCACCCAACCCCATAAACCATTGTAAAGAAACTCCTTTTAATGTAGAGGGAAATAGTTTCAGCTTTTTGGGATCGATGGTATAGTCATATCCCCTTCACAGCACATCGAATTCAAATAAAAATTCATCTAGGTCTTCCGATGTTAGACCATGAAATGTAGGAATATGCTGGAGAGGAATTGCCTTCATAGGTGCATTGACTGCAGTATCTACAATGGGATATTGCAGTGTGGAGGTTTGGGGGGTTTGTTGGTTCTAGGGCATTTGGTAAAATATGTGCCAATAATCTTCTGGTATTTCTAAGAGGGTATTACTAGGTTGGTTAGACAGAGTAGGGATGGCCTTAACAGGAATGGCCTTAATAGCACTTCCTTTGTCTCGGATGATGAGAGTTCCTAATGTCTGGGGGGGTTTTAGCTCTTGAGGTTCTTCGACTTCGTTCTGGATGATTTTTGCAACACTTCCCTTATTTGGGATGCTTAATGGTTGAATTATTCCAAGAGGAGATCTTGGTTCTTCAATTTCCCCTGTTTCTCCTCTCCCTTCGCAAATATTACTAAGGTTCCCTTCTTGCAACGATTTTGGGCTAGAATTATCAATCTCTTGAAAATCTTTCTCCCTAGTTTGGTTGTGAGCCTTATAAAAGGCTACAGATGGTGATCCTGTGGTCTGAAGGGAACTAGTAGGTTGTCTAGAAGCAACTTTTCTAAGTCCTATTGAAGGCTGAGATTCTTCTTTTTTAATGATTTCATCTATAAAAGTCAATCAGCCAAGGGTCATCGACCCCTTAACTTTATCAGGCTTGGGTAGTGGTTTAGGATTCTTTTAAGGCTTTTTCTACTTAGTCATGCACACAAATCAAATGTTGATTCCTACCCAAAACAATAGCAAATCTGCAGGAAAGCAGGCAGGGGAGCAGGGCTATTACATGCTCTGTACGAAGGCTCTTACCTTCCATTTCTAACCCAATTCTCTCCTATTAGGTACTTACACTACTCTAAAAAGAAACAAATGGCTACACTCTTCCCTAGCAATGGTGTCAAAATGTTAAGAAGTAAAAAGGGTCATTTTCACCTCTATTTACCCTACATTAATTATCAATCTAGGTACAATTTTTTATCTCAAAGAGTGTACTCAGTTTGAGGTAGTCACTTGTCAAGAGTAATGCTAGTAGTATAGTGCTTTTGTAAAAGTAAATAAATGCTATAAACAAACTCTAAATGTAATGGCAAGAAATTGAAATGCTTTGTAACTAAATCATTCATTTAAGAAAATAAAACACTTCATCAGTCAAGGGTGTAGTAATAATAACTCTTCCCTTTGCAAACTGATGCAATTGAAAAGTAATCAAGGAGAAGATAATCAATCTGGGAACTGGACAACAATAGTCAATGTTCACTACAGTTTCATATCGTTAGGTTCACACCAAGACAATTACTTGAAATGATGATTCAATTAACAGGAAAGGGAACAACAACTAATCTATTTAAAAAGATTGAACAACAAATATTTAACCTATAGAAATGAATTGAGCAGCAATTGTAATCTAAAGGACTTAATCAACAATCTTTACCTCACAAATGATTTGAATAGAAAATCGAAAATGGAACATCAAACTAATGTAAGTTTACGAAATATTGAATAGCAACCTAAATCAAATGTAAACACACAGAAAGCTAAATCGAATGTAACACGCGGTGCATCTATATTGAGGGAAGTAGTAAAATGGGTTTCAGCATAACAAATATTAATCATGGCTATGAAGAAACAAAAATTTTAGTTACCATGGAACATCAATCCCAATGAACAACAATCACTCTTAGAGATAAACCGTAGCTAAATAGACAATAGTACCGATCTATAAATACACAACATTGTTACTCCATAAACAAACAGTAATGGTAATCTATAACAGAACAACAATGTTATATAGTAATATCAATCGATAAAGGAACGATAATGTGATATAAATTTAGAATGAACAACATAACATTCTAGTTTCAGAAGATAACCTTACTATTCAAATATGAACGAAATACAACAGAGTCAATACATGAAATGATAAGGAACATTAGATTATTGAACAAAGAAAATAAGAGAAATCAAACCACACATGACTTGGAGTTGGAAAATAATGGTACAGGAAGCAAGTGATCCACTAGGGTCAAGCCCTTAGCCTCCAGGGACGCATTGTTGTGATTACTCTAGAATCAAAGACGGAACAACAACATAGTTTATATATTAATCATGGAAACAGAGCTACAATAATCGCTCTTTAAGGAGAGTCGATGACCAGATTTTAAGTTACAATAGTGAATTCTATAAAACAACAATAATCTGCCCCCTGGGCTAGCAACATTGTCCCTTTTTATAGCAGCCAGGTGGAAATACCAAAGATACAAATATTCTTTAAGGTAGTGATTTTGTTATTTCTCAGTTATCTCTTCGTTCTCTTATGTTGATCTGGTACCTCCTCTTCCTTTTCCTAGCTTATGCACTCTAATATAGATTGCCTCATTTGGATGTAGTTCCATGTCAAAGGGACAACATTTGGTTTCATCTTGTCTTTTCCTTTGGAATGGTGATCTTCCGTTGTCTTCATTTTTTGCATAGGAAAAGGTAATAATTAGTCATTTTACATTACTCACAAATCTCCTAAACTTTATCATAATCCTTCATCATATGCCCATTTCATAATGTAAAGAATTTATGAATTAAAGGAAAAGATAACAAAATAAGTGGCAATTACATACCTTGTGTTATGCTCAACGACGCATATAATGTTTTAAACCATCCATATACCCAATAAAGATGAACCTTTCATATTTACTATCTAGCTTAGTTCTTTTCTCCTTTGGAACATGTACATATGCATCACATCCAAATTCCGTCAGATGTGAAAGAGAGGTTTTCTTACCAGTCCATAACTCATATGGAGACTTATCCTCCAACACTGATGAAGGTGATCTATTAACTACATAACAGGCAGTGTCCACCGCCTTTTCCTGGAATTCCAATCCTAAACCAAAACAATTTGGCATGCTTCTTTCCTTTTCCATGAATGTCTTTCTCATTCTTTTTGAAAATCTATTTTTCTAAGGTGTTTATGGAGTAGGCCTCTATTTTGGTATACCACACTTCTTATAGAACTCTTCAAATTACTTCTTGCAGAACTCTACACCATTATCTGTCCTCATCACTTATATCTTCTTCTATGTCTAGTTTTCCGCTAGGGACTTAAATTTTTTAAACTTGTCAAAGTCTTCAAATTTGTTTGTGAGAAAATATATCCATGTATTCCTTGAGAATTCATCTATTAATGATACATAGTACACATATTTACCCAGTGATGGAACCAACAAAGATCCAAAAACATCATTGCGCACAAACTCTAATATCCCTTTCACCCTTTGTTGATGGTGATGGACTCACCAACATTTAGGGGATCACCTTGGTATGCAATCCCAGCTAGACCTCACACTGTTTGGTGTGGGAGTCCCATCTAGTATGATGGTCCAGTTTCCATTATCTTAAATATTTGCCTCAACTCTTGCTTGTCAGTATAGGAGAGTCAGGTGCTTTGTCTTTGAGAAGTGAGGTTCAAGTTCCTGGTGATTGTAAGTATTACTTGTGTCAATGGTTCTTTCATTGTAGAGGGAGATGGTGAGTGTGAGTCCCAAGTCAACTGGGATTAAGTTCCAAATCTACTAGGAACACACAGCACAATGGGATGTGCACAAATTTCTAAGGAACATTCCACATGGATGCAAGAGTCACAACATACAATGGAATATAATAGATATAACACTCAATGGATTAGTCTGAATGAGTGCAACAATTGTTACAAGTTTTATGTGAAGGTTTGTCTGATATCTGAGAAGGTATACACCACGGGCGAGACAATGTTAACAACATATACAACACATTTTCATTAATAGATTATGTATTAAAACAAGTCAAATAGTTCAAGTGTGAAACACAGGTTAAAGAAACATGCATCACAATTTTTCAAGATTAGTCTTACAACAGTTACAATACATGTGTGAAAACTTGTTGGTCTGTTAGCGAGCTTCTAAATTAAGAAAAGGTTCCAAGACACATTGTTACACCATACATCACTAACCCCATGGGCAGGGCATTGGAGCCACTATTTACTCCTCAAATAAAACATTAAATACTCTCGTGGCTATGTGGGAGGAGCTCAAGTGAAAAATACCTTTGCATGTACAAATAAGGGGGTATTTATAGCCAAGGGTGAAACTGACCCTTGTGGCTGTTCCGCTACCCTCATGAATATTTGACTTCCAAGACTCTTCGACTTTACATGACTCTTTGTAAAATAAGTGGGTCTCTTTGAATTCCTCGTTCATTACATTAATAGACAGTATGGCCCATAGTAGAGATGTGGGTGACATGACTCATGACTTGACTCAACATGAAAGTTCTAGTACATTCGTGTTGCTACTAATGTGCATCTCCAGCTATAGTGTTAATGGGTGATGGATTTCCTCATGGTGTGTCACAGCTTCAACTCCACATGGAAAAGAGTGTGGAGTCTTCAATGGTCATTGATTCCCTTGGTGTTGCTTTTGCACGTTTCTCATTGCCTATACGTTGGAAGGCTTGGCAGGTTAATCTATTTGCGAAAGGTGCATGTTCCTCCATTCGTGCATCCATGAGCACATCTTGCATGCTTTCTCATCCATCCACCTGTGAACACATCTTTGTATGATAATTCATTCATAAGAACATCTATTTGTATGCATCATTTGTTCTTTCATTGGTTAACCTATCCTTTTGCATGTGCTCCCTTCATTCATCCCATTTGTAATCATGGCATGCTTGTTTGTGTACCTGTTCCTATAGTCACTCATGACGAGATGACATCAAATCCAAAAACCTCCTAGACTACCATGATACATGATTATTTCGGATGCAGGTGAATGGGAGAGGCAAAAAGGCTACAAGGCGAGATGGAGGCTATGGGAACACTGAAGAAAATTGTGCAAGAGTCACTAGGTGATGAATATGGGCAATCTAGATCAATAGTGACACTCCACGAGGTATGGCTAAACTAAAGGACAAAACTGTGTAGTTTTTTACAGGAACAATCTAGGCTACAGGAAGGTTGGGCAGGAAAAATCTATGCATTTTCTAGGGTGAGCAGGCAGTGGAAGCTTGGCATCCAAAGCTGTGAAATTCCTGGAGGGAACTAGCAAAAAAAAATACACAATTCCTCACGGGAATTGATAGTTTTCTACTGGGTCACTAGCAGCAAAAATTGTGCAATTCCTGAGGGGAACTGGCAATCATGTGTTGGTGCTTGGTATGGAAAACTATGAAATTCCTAGAGGGAAATAGTTGTCTGCTGCTGAGAGTTTCTAGGCAACAAAAACTACGTTGATGCTGGGAGGCTAGACTACTGATCACCTCTACGTAGTTTTTAAGCTGAGTGAACTGTTGGTAGAAAAGAGCTTGATCATGATAACTGCATAATTTTCTAGGTGAGCAGCTAGTCGACTGTCAGGAGTCGTAGCTGGAAAAACTATGCAATTTTCTGAGGGAGATAGGGATGGGCATTGGCTGTCTCTCTGGCCTATCTATGCAATTTTCCTAGCCAATGGAGCGAGCAAGTTCTGCAACCTATGTGCAATTTTTAGGGGGATTGAGTCTTGGGGTGGTTGTCGAGTAAAACTCTCTAGTTGACCAGCATGAAGGTGGATTGATTTTCTTGTGGGTAGCATAGCTTGAAATGACTTGCTTGGTGATTTTGCGTTGTTCTACGTGATGGTTGATCAAATCTATGGTGAGGTGATGTTCCAACTGTCAAAGGGGAGTTAGATCATCAAAAATTCAACAAAAATGACTAAGTGTGTGAACAAGTCAAAGATGCATATGTGATCCTACAAACACGCACTTGCATGACTCGATGATAAGACAACTCAAACCATCCAGACACACATGTTCAACATGACTAACCGGCAATGTAAGTGACAAGCATGACACATGTGATTGATCATTGGTCGATCATGACGACGCTTGTGCGATAATGAATGTGACTCTGTGTGTGAGTGCGACAGATGTTTTCATAGTGAAAACAACAAGTATGCATGAAGCAAATACTTTGAGGATAACCAAAACATGGTCACAAGCATGAATTTGACATCAACATGCAAGACTTGGTGAAATGAACAAGCAAGGTGAATGCAAAGACTCACACGAGCTCATAGAGTGAACCCAAGTGTGTTCAGTCACCAAGTGAAACTCTCAAGGGAGGCTTCGAAATTGGGTGCGGGCCAAAATTTTCCAGGGTGGTTGCAGCCTCTACAACACTTGGTGACACACTGGTAGAATTCCAGCTTCTTTGTTTTGGTTCATTGCTAGCACAAGCCCTCGGTCTTTCCGAGATTGTTGAACTGTTGTGCAGTTTACTTTAGATTCCCCAATTACCCCATGGACATACATGGTTCACATTTTTCCAACTCAGTCAAACACAATCAAAAGTTTAGCTTGATCATAGTATTTTGAATTCAAGAAGCGTACTATGTACATGGCATGGGGCACGACCTATCCTACTTGAAGTAATGCTTGAGATCTTGACCATTAATAGGAAGGTTGTCAACCCTCCCATCAAGTGATTGCAGACAATGTGTGTGCGTGTGTGAATCTTCATATGGACCAATCTAATTCTACCAAGTTCTACTACCAAAACCTGGTGGTATTCTCAAAGAACTTTAAGTGAAGACAACACTACTGCTTCAGATACTACGTGCAGCATAGGCTCTGATGATGGCACAAGGTAGTTGCTTTTATTCTGAGAGTGGTTCAAGTTTCTAAAATAATTGCATAAGTGAATTTCCCATGATTTATTATGTGAAAAACTTAAATTAGAGACCCATGTATGATGTTGAACTTTGTAAGTAATCCAAACATTGAAAATTTCAGTTAATTTTTTCTGTATAAGGAGTTCAAACTACATATGTGTTTTACCTAGTTTTCCTATAATGGCTTGCCTCCTCCTTTACCTAGAATCTCGTGTTGGATTATTCATGTGTCCTATGTACTTAGGTCATCATCTACCCATGCAAACTCATCCTGATATTGTTTGATCAAGCATTCAAAATCGTGTCATTGTTGTGGTTTGCAATTTTTACTGAGACTAGCTAACTTTGAATCATGATTTGTTCCTAGGTTGCGTATTTGTTCGTAGTGGTGGACCAATGGCTTCTGTTGTTTCTTGGACCTTGACATAATTTTTGCAAATCATAGATCTTATTGAGAGAAACCACACCCTTGGGGATGATGTTTCCCTTCTTTCCCTTAGCTGTAGTTTTTAGGGGCTGCTCGTGCTCACCTTCATTAGTTGTTATGTCATTGACAACATCAACACTATTCACGGGGTGTACTATCACTTTCAGTGCATCCATGTTTAGGTTAATGGTCCTTTGTAAGCCCAACACGAGTGTTTTGTACTCATCAACATTTTTTGTGCACTCGAACATCAAGCAACCTGAAATCATGCATT
>Ga0068628_1000477_pt1 | contig 14238 bp, 10 predicted proteins | sample InSIn2gowninarea_FD_77431 | JGI IMG/M metagenome (GOLD analysis project Ga0068628, IMG submission 77431) | Clean room microbial communities from NASA Spacecraft Assembly Facility at Jet Propulsion Laboratory, Pasadena, California, USA -... ... | reverse complement strand
TGAAGAACATGGAATAATAAGGGAATTCTCTACAGCTAGGACTCCTCAGCAAAATGGAGTGGTGGAAAGGATGAACAGAACGGTTCAACAAATGGCTCGTGCTATGCTTGATGAGTCTAGAACTCTAGCAACCTTCTGGGGTGAAGCCGCATTTGCTGTAGTTGTTATTCTCAACAAGACAAATATTCAGGTGAACAACACTCAAACTCCTCATGAGCTTTGGTATGGTGAGACTCCTTCGGTAAAACATTTCAAAATTTTTGGAAGCAAGTGCTATATTAAAAATATGATGAAAATCTTGGCAAGTTTGAACCTAGAGCAGATGAAGGCATTCTCCTTGGTTATTCTCCTCACAGCAAAGCATACAAATGTTACAATAAAAGGCTTGGAAGAATAGTCGACAACATTGATGTAGTGGTGGATGAAAAAGAAAACACTCCTAGGCAGGTAAGATCTGAAGACTTCAAAGATGATGAGGATTATCCATCAACATCAAATCAGATTCATGATGAAGAAGAAACCCATAAGGCACCAGAGGAACAGATAAGGATAGAAGAAAAGACTTCATCCAGGTATGTTCAAAAGAATCATCCAGAATCTCAAATTTTGAGGCAAAAGGAGGGAGGCATACAAACAAGAAGAACATTTGTAGAAGCTTCAAGCTATTTGGCATTACTTTCCTCCACTGAAACACAAAATGTAAGAGAGGCATGCAAAGATGAATGCTGGGTCAAGGAAATGGATGAAGAACTTGAACAGATTGAAGGGAATAACACTTGGGAATTGGTTCCTAGACCAAAAGATAAGAATGTCATAGGGACAAAGTGGATTTTCAAAAATAAACTAAATGAAAATGGAGATGTGGTTAGAAGCAAGGCAAGACTTGTTTGCAAAGGATATGCACAACAAGAGGGCATAGACTTTGAAGAAACCTTTACACCAGTTGCCAGACTTGAGGCCATAAGAATGTTTCTTGCTCTCTCTAGCTTTCAAAAGTTCAAAGTATTTCAGATGGACTTAAAATCTACCTTTCTGAATGGAGACTTGAATGAAGAAGTGTACATTGAACAACCAAATGGGTTCATCCTTGGAAATGATCCAAATCTTGTATGCGGACTCAAAAAGGCTCTCTATGGTCTTAAACAGGCTCCTAGGGCATGGTATTATCGATTGGATAAATATCTTCATCAACAAGGTTTTATAAAAGGATCAACTGACAGCAATCTATATATAAAGGTTGATAACGAAAAGTTGCTAATACTTGTTGTGTATGTAGATGATATCATCTTTGGTAGCAATGAAGAAGACATGAGTCAAAATTTTTCCTTGGTGATGTAAAAGGAGTTTGAAATGTCCATGCTTGGTGAGCTCACATATTTCCTTGGTTTGCAAGTCCAACAAAACAAAGATGGTATTTTCTTATCACAAACAAAGTATCTCAAGAAGATCTTGAAGAAATATGGGATGGAGGATTCGAAACCAGTATGTACCCCTATGGTGACAGGATGCAGCCTCAACACGAATGATGAGTCAGCAGTAGTACATCAACCAACCTATAGATTCATGATTGGAAGTCTACTTTATTTGATAGGTACCTGACCAGACATCATGCATGCAGTGGGAATTGTTGGAAGATTTCAGGAAAATCCAAAGGAAACTCATCTTCAGGCAGTTAAGAGAATCTTCAAGTACCTTCAAGGAACTAAAAACTATGGCTTATGGTATCCTAGAGATACAGATCTCACACTTCATGCTTATACAGATGTGGATTGGCCCGGAAGTGTGGATGATAGGAAAAGCACTAGTGGTGGTGCATTCTTCAGGGGTCCTAGATTAGTATCTTGGTTCAGCAAGAAACAAAGCTCTATTGCATTATCTACAACTGAAGCAGAATATGTAGCTGCTGCATCTTGCTGCACACAACTCCTTTGGATGATGCAAACTTTGCAAGACATGCAAATCACTTGTACTCAACCTATCTCCATGTTATGTGATAATACAAGTGCTATTAGCATTTCAAAGAACCCAGTCATGCACTCAAAGTCCAATCATATACCTATCAAATATCATTTTCTTCGGGAACAAGTGCTTGAACAAAAGGTCAAGTTGGAGTATGTTCCCTCTAAGGAACATGTTGCTGATATACTCACCAAACCGCTACCCAAGGAGACCTTTGAATACCTCAGGCAAAAGCTGGGGGTAGTTGATGCATCATCTTGCTGTTGAATCTTGTTGGTAGTATGCGAGTTTCATATGGGGTATACATTCGCTAGTTTATGGATTGGTCAAAGACCAAATGGCACAGGTTCAGGGGGAGCATATATTCTTCTAATAATGCATTGTTGGCATTATTGTAGAAGATCTTGGAGGAGCATGTACATAAGGAGTACATGGATTCTGATCTTAACATTGCTGCTAATGTTTTGTCTCTATGACTTATATTTATTTTGTCAAGGTCATGTAACGACCTATGTCCGGGATGAATCATGTAATGTACTTGGTGGTCATATGTAAATTTCATATGTAACCCCACTTGATTGAGAGGATGATCCCCACTTGGTTGGGTGATGAATGTATAGAATATTTTTGTGGTAGGAAGGTCATTTTGTGTATGGTGGTTTATGGTTCTTCTTCAAGAAAATTTGTTTTGCAGATCTAGCCTACAGTCAGGGGGAGCATGATCAGCATAGCAGAGCATGGTTTTTAGCATGTTCTCGGGGGAGCATAACCCTTTGCCCTTGATGACAAAGGGGGAGAATGAATTTGAGAATATTGAGGTTGCCATCAAGTCCAAAGGGGGAGATTGTTGGCATTATGAATTAGGTTGGTGCTATGGCACAGGTGTTGTCCTTGATGGCAACTCACTCAAGTGGAAAATCACTATTCAAGCTCTCAAAATGATAGAACATGAGATACCTGCAGGTGCACTTAACAAAAGCTATGGACCTGCAATTGCCCCAAACAAGAAGTGCGGACAAACCCACAGGTCTTCCGAAATAAAGGTGCGGACATCAAATTCACTCAATTTCATGCAAAGAAGCGTGCGCACATGGGAATTTTTATGATTGGTTCATGGTATCTAGTTTGACGTGTTTGATCCTATGGTTTTGGTCCGTGGTTTTGATTCTAAAATATTGAACCTCGGTTTTTGGGTCCCTTGTATTGGCTTTCTATGGTTTTGATTCATGGTTTGGGTAAGGGATTGCCTATAAAAAGGAAAGGAGATCAATTGGCTAAGCACTTATGTGTTGAATATCTTAAGAGGAACAAGATTTGAAATAATTGTAATCAGTTGGTGAGTTAGAGTTGAACCTGAGCATGAGAAGATAGATCAATTGAGGGGTCGTGATCTCTTTGGTGCATGATCAGATCTGTGGATCTGATAGTCTGTGGCACAATGAAGGACTGCTAATTTGGCTCTATTCGGAGGTCTGCAGGCGATCCACATCGCAGGTGCGGAGGTGCGCAGCTCAGCGACAAGATCAGGTGTGGAGATACGCATGTCAATAGAAGCCACAGGTGCAGAAGTACGTAGTCCAGTAGAAGGCACAGGTGCGGAGGTGCACAGTCGAGAAGAAGCCTCAGGTGTAGAGGTGTGCAGTCAAGCAGAAGCCGTAGGTGTCGAGGTATGCAGGCCAGCAGAAGCCGCAGGTGTGGAGGTATGCAGTCCAGTAGACAGACCAATTGTGGAGCTACGCAGGCTAGACACAGAAGATCTGCAGATATTCGCAGGTTTATATTGGTGAAGTTGCAGACTTTTATTAAAATATTTGTTGGTTGCCTTTTGTCTATTGCTACAGAGTTCCGGGCTTAGATTAATGGTATTGCTTTTTTGGTTACTACATTCTGAGAAGTTATTGGTTGATTCATTGGTTGATTGTAAAAGGAGATTGGTTGATTCACATGTACTTGATAATTATTTGATGTTCATGGATCCAGTCTGAAAATTAATGAAATGTGGTCCTTGGAAGAAAAGAAGTAGGTCAGCACCTACGTACTAGTAGCTTAGCTAGTACAAGAGCTAAGGGGGTTGTAGCTCCCTTCCAGGAGAGACTGGAAAATGAGAGAGGGTTGTAGCTCTCTGTAGGTTGTAGCCTGCGTACTGGTAAAGGACTGCACCAGTATAGAATCATTGTAAAAGAAGTTTCTAATTGAAAGAAGATAGAGACACATTGCAGCAGGTGGTTTTCACCCACATTGGGTTTCCACCTTATATCTGGTGTTCTTTGGCGTGACTGTCTGGTTTTCTTGTTCCTGTTCATTATTATATGGTATTGACATTCAAATTAATGATCAACATCTGAAGAATAAATTAAATTATAAATCTAGAGGGGATATTGAAAAGAATTTGATAATACTGATTCACCCCCCCCAGTATTATTTCCAACAGATTGAATCTCTATAGTTCTTTTCAAGGGTGATGTAATGGGTGGAGGAAGATACCCATAAAATGCTAGAGATGATAACATTTTTTTATCAAGTATGGAAGGATTTTTATTTCACCATCCTACTAAGGGAAACCACTTGATGCATTGTGTTTGTTTATCAAATGGAAAACCAAAAATTATCCTTCTAAACATTTATTCACAATAATATTTTTCCCATTAAGTCGAGGGAAATAATATGGGAGGTAACATTACTGCATGTAGGGGGGGTTTTAAGACAATATTTGAGTCAATTCTCTTAACTTAAGACAAAAACAAACTTGTGTATTGTCTTTAAGTAGGTGTCTCAAAATATAATGTCTCAAAAAGTTGTCTCTATAAATAGAATATAGAACACATATTATGATTGTCTCTATAAAGACAAGAATTATTGTCTATTAAGAGATGATTTCATTTGTCTCTCTAGAGACAATTTCATATTTGTCTCTTTAGAGGCAATTACATTTTTCTCTTTTTAGAGACAATAGATGAGATTAAAAACGTATTGCCTCTATAGACACTATATGCCCAAAATTCAAACTATTTTCTCTCTAGAGACAATATAAAAAAATATTTAAAAATAAGTAAGTAAACTCATTTTGAATGTTATTTCAAAGTAGTTTCACATTCAAAGTTCCCAAATAGTGATTTTAATTACCTTGAATCTTCATTGTTTAGGGGATACCAATAGAATAAAAAATAAATAAATCCATTGTTTTTAACGCTAACAACAAAGTAATTTTAAATCTAAATGAAAAACAATTCTGGAAAGAAACATTGAAAATAATAAGGCAACACACTTAAATTTTCTGAAAATGCATTCACGTCATTTGAACATGAAAGATCCTTAGTTGGAACTTCATTTTAAGACATATTATGAGTCAAAAAAGAAATGTTCTAGATTTCTCCATCTTACAAGAGGGTTTACTCTCTAACATAGAAATTCAAAGATTCAATCACATTAAATGGTGCAAATTAAATTCATATTCAGTTGTTAAACCACAATTTCAATACCCTTGTATAATTGGAATTGACTTCCTTGATAAAAAAGAATTGTAATAATGTACATGAATTTGAATTTAAATTGATTGGAAATTCTATCTTCAGGAAGGTTTTACAAAAGATGAAAAATTGACACAGGTCCTCGCAACATGATAGGCCAATTCTCAATCAATTGGTGACCTACATAATTATCTTCTCCACTATTGGCTTTCACAATTCGACTTGGCTCCATCTCCTGTTGCAGCCCAATAATTGTTGCAGTTGGTATCCAAATTGGTGGTGATATAGTTCCCTAGGAGGCTTCATATCCAATGAATCTAATTCGGGTAATGAACTATTATGATCAACTTCATAACAAGCTGAAGTTGCAGAAAAGTCTCTATTAGTAGATTTTTTCTCAGTAGTTAATCATTTCTTGGAAGCACACCAAACCACCCATCCTTCTTCCTATTAAGAATAAAATAATAAATTCCTGTAAAGCAAGTTTTGTGCCATTGCTCAATGATTTCCAGGAGAACTACTTATTGAAATAAAATAAAATAAATGTAGTGTGTACCTGAAATAGAAATGTGTCCACTCTTAGTATTTCTTCATTATCACTTGCCTTGGCTTGCCTAATTCCCCAGCGCATCTACAAATGCAATAGTAGACTCATTTTATTTTTTTTATAATAAAAACTCCTACCATCTTTATAATAATTAATAATTGAAATAAAAATAAAATTCTGCAAACTTATTAAACTCTCAATATAAAAATGTCTCAAAATAAAATCAATATACTCTTTAATATAAACATAAATTTTAATGATGATACCATCTCTATTTTTGGTTGGTAGCACTGTTTGTTCCCAATCAAAGCCCAAAAATGTCATGAATACTAGTGAAAATACTAGGTGAGTTTCAAACCCTTTTAAAATGAAAGTACATCACCTATTTTTCTCTGTAGTGGGATGGGAAGTATTTTAAAACTCTTATTAGAAGAGTGAACAAAATCTCTAACTAAAACTTGTAGAATCTCAATCAACATTGATACTCAACAAACATATGGGATTTTCCCTAAATGAGGAGATAGGGGAGAGAGAAGTGAAGTCTTCCACCTAGCCAAATGACGTGATATCAAGTGGTGATTGAACTAGAAAACATCAAACAGAGAAGAGGCAAGTTGGTTCAAAACATAATAAATGTCCTCCTTCCCAGCGAACTACTCTACTGGATGGTACTATGGCTATTACAGTAAATCACAGAGAGAACTCTCCCACAGATGCCATTACTTATTACAATAATGAGTTGGGAAGCATGAGAAAATGAGTTCAATGAAGAGAGGTTGAGCAAAATGAGTCTTCACTCAAAAGGGTTGGTGGTTTGCATTCCTCTCGAGTGTTGGTAGTGCGGAGTATCACCAATCTGGTCTACTAGCAATTGCCGCAAAAGGTGCAAAGACAGGTCGATAGATTTTTTAAATTGTTAAAATAATATGAGGAATGCATTTGTAAATATGTATGCCATATATATTGACAAATTTAAATTTTGTTGGTGTATAACTGTTCAGTCTTATGTATTGTGGTCTTATGCATACAAGTGATGGCTTCAAGGTGGTTGCCCTGGGGTAACTAGTTTAGCATTCTACATGCCTCTTTTGAATGCAAATGCAATATAATATAAATATACACATAAATATAAAATAGATGCTCCTGTGACACTCTTCTTATGAGTTTTTTGGTAAATGACACTCCCACTCTACTGCATGTTCTCGCAACTTATGTTGAAAGAAATTTAATAGAAGAGTGAATTAGAGATATATCATAAGATCTATACGTTCAAGTAACATAAATGATATGGGTATGCTGAAGGATAAATCCCTTAACCACAGTGAAGGAAAAACATGATGACAAATTGCCCAATCAAGAATTTTAAGGAGTAGTTTGCAGCAATTAATAAATTTATCATATAGGAATATGCATCTTCGAAGCTACAAATATCCAAAAATAGCATATGGTGTGAACAAAATTAGTAGTTACAAACCCAAACAAAGTAGAAACAATTTCAGGAAATTAAGGAGAAATTAACACACAAGGGTGTATATGCGAGGACTCATATTTTAGGCTTCCTAAATGAATTTTGTGGAGAAAAACGAGTCTTTGTTTGGAAGCAGCTATCCTTACCGGCCAATAGCTAAAATTTGAAATGGTTATTGAAGAATAATAGAGGTAGCTGTTAAGATTTGAAACGGCTATTGAACAATAATAAACGAAGAGTTTCTCACACTCTATTCTTGCCTCTGAACAGAAAAAATATGTGGAAAGGCATTGTGAAAGCAACCAAGGTGAGGAAATCTTGATGGTAGTAATTCATGCAACAATGAATAGATAGTTTATAAAGATAGGCAGTGAGCACCATGAACATCTGTGTTGGTAATAGTTGGATAAAGAGAATGGTAGAGTGAATCAAAGCCATACATCATATGAATATTTAGCTTCGAGTGGCATGAAGAGTTGGTTATGCTGCCAAAAAATATTGACAAATTGCCAACCCAAAATTCAAGGAGCAGTTTGTAGCAATTAATCAATTTATCACAGATGATGGATAAAGTAAAAAAAATAGACATATTGCAGACTTAGAGTTCAAGGAGTAGTTGGGAGCAATTAATTAGTCTATCACAGATGATGATACATCTTCTAACCTGCATGTATGCCAAAGGAGCAACCAGTGAGAACAACAGTGGCAAGTGAAAAAATAGACGGAGTGGATGCATTTTTAGCAAACTTGGGAGAAATTAATACACAAGCATTATATGAAAGGACTCAGTTGTTGGCCCTCACTAGTAAATGTTGTGTAGAAAAATCATTAGAGTAGACTTGCTTCATTTCTTGGTTGTTATATTGATCACGTTGCAGTGATCTTACCCACAATAATACTCTATCTGCAACTATGGAATCTGGAATCATATTTTGATGTATGGATGTAGATTTTTGGTTGTTTTATGGAGCAACAAATAGTACATAGATTTTTTGGGTTGTTTTCTTATTGGTTTCTGACATCATTTTCACTTTTGAAGCAATATATCCATAATTCTAGCATTAACTTATAGATTATGGAAAAATGTAACATTGAAAAGAGTTGAGAATACATACACAGTTTCGTTCTCAGGTGGGGTTGCCAAAGGTGGTTCTAGGTACTTTTCCTCCAATATCTGGGTTATAACATTGGAGTTTGGAATCCACTTATAATCAATCTTGATGATAAGAACTTTTCCTTGAAGGTTCATATGTAAAAAGCTGTACACCAACATCTTCAACTTAGCTCCCCCTAATTTCCCACATAAACATAGGCACAGTCTCACACTCGTAATTAGTTTTAACCATAGCCATAAAGAAATGGGCTACAATGAAAATGAAAAATAATATATGGGCCTCAGAACCAAAATTTTACCAGTCAGGTTTGTTACTGGTATCAATGAACTTCATGTTGCGTGGGACCTACTTTTCCTTGAGAGATAGAAAAGCCTCTGGGTGAAGGGACCTGCTCAAAGATGTGTTCAATACATTAAGCTTTACTTCATACATTAAAATGCCTAAAATGCACTGATAGAAGACAAATTGTTTGACAAATAAAGATGAAATAAAATCCAGGAAATGCAACATTGAATCGTTATGCTAAAAAAGGGGAAAATGAGAGGAAAATTACTTACAGTCCCCGAGGGATCTATGAAAAGATGTGTTTAATACAGTAAGATTTACTTCATATATTAAAATGCCTGAAATGCATCGATACACCACAACAAATTGTTTGACAAATAAAGATGAAATAAAAACTGAAGAAGACAAGAAATGCAAGATTGAATATTTCTACTAAAACAAGGGAACATGACAGGAAAAATTATTTACAGTCCCCAAGCTTGCCAGGTGCACTTGTGGTAGCCTTAACATAGACTTCCATTTCTTCATCCATGCTCATAATTCATGTACTACCAATCTTCCTCCTCTGAAGCAAGACCCTGGATCTAACCCCTTTCTCGCCAAACAAATGGGTACGCAAGACCACAATTAAAGGCTCTACAATGCAACATTAGTGATTCCAGAGAGTAGCAACGCAGATTTTTTTTCTACAACGCGAGATGAAGTGGAAGCTACACTAAGAATGGATATCATAGCCATCTTCGACTTCTATAAATAGACCTCACTCTCATAGGTTTCCATCCTCCCCATTTTTATGACACTCATTTGTGGAAGATCACTCTGCACTGCAAATCCCCATATATGAAATGCAAATAACAAATGAATTCATTGTGCAATCTAATCCCCATTACATAAATGCTAAAATAAGAAACTTTGGGTTCCTTCTAGAGACTTGTTGATGTGTTTGTCTCTGAGAGACCCTTGTATGCACTATAATGCAGCTCACAAGAATGTTGGCAAGAAATCCAATCTTGCACCATAAGTTTTATGTCTAGTGCCATAAATTCCATGAAACATTCAAAAAGACTCTCTCGGAACCTCGGCTTGAAAGGTGGGCACAGATGTCAAGTGGAGAGTGGCTTAAAAATTTGTGCACAGATGTCAAACATACATTAAAAGGGTAGACGATCGGCTGATTCAAAAGAAGGCCTATTGGCCTAATTATGTTAAACACCATGGATTAGAGCATTACAAAGTTGATAGCTTGGTTCACAAAGCCCCAAACATGAGGATTAGACTGTATAGTGGCTAGTTGAGGATTAGACTATATGGCTTTAATGTCGCTACATTCATATATCTATTATGTTAAGCACCATGGATTACAGCATTACCAAAGCTAGTAGCCTAGTTCACAAAGCCCCAAACATGAGGATTAGATTGTATAGTGGCTAGCTGAGGATTAGACTGTATGGATTTAATGTTGCCACATTCATATATTTAGTTGACCATGGAGGGGAGAATAGAGTTGTATTTATTGGTCTAACAATGTTGGTACAAGGAATTATTGAGGCAGTGGAGTCTTGATTTTCTTCTAGCTGAAAGCCTATTTAGGTGGATTATTGTAGCTGTTATCACTCAGAAATTTCCTGGCTATGAAAGAAAATTACCAAGGTAACATGAAACTAATATTTCAGATTAGAAGCTAACACTTTCCAACCTAGAGAGTCACTACAACAACTAGTTTTTAATAAATAAAAGGGCTAGATCTTCTTGTTTAAAAGGATTATGGTAGGGGAGCATGTGAATCCATTGGGAATGGAATCAATATTTAAGGATATCAATTAAAATTTTCAAAGACTTATTGATATGAACAAATGTTTTCAAAGGCAGGATAGTTAGCGATCTATCGAACATTAAATTGTTATAGTATTATTGTGGGAAGAGAAATACATCTCAATTATAACAAAACATCTAACACAGGACAAATTTCGTCATAATATCATAAACACTAGTGAAAAGATTTGAAACCAAAAATATGGAGCATTGATTGTTGAGTTCCATATATGTATCTGTGCATTCAAATATAGAATATCAACACATCATGATTAACAAAGAAAGGAATCATTCACTAAGAAACTGACAATGCAACAATGTACCCATCTAGACTCTAAAAACACAAAACAAAAGAAAGATTGTCATAAGAAAGGCTAAGACTATCAACACAAACCCATTTAGTGATAGATTATTAGAATGAATACATCTCCCTATTTGAATTGCAAGGAATGTAACAATTTATTACTATAACAAAATCATTATGGTATGGAGTATATTTGCTACTCTTGCCTGAGAAGATTACCTTTCCCATGTCAGAGTTGTACATGTCCATAACGGCATCTCCATGTACAAATCACAAATCTCTTGATACACTAAAAATGAATTCATGAATGGTTAGAGAAATGGTATAAAGAAGGAAAAACAGTTATGCTAAACAAGAGAGGCTTACATTGTCTTCTTTATTTATAATATTTTGAATGCAAGAAATTATTCTTATACCGCAGATAATACCCATGTGCTCATACCTGAAGTGGAAAATATGCTTAATGAATCTGCTTGAAATACATGTTTAAAGCACCATCCACATCTTTACTCTTGGTACTCTTTAAGGTATCAAGAGCTCCAAAGACTTACAAAATACAAAGGAAAGGCTGTCATTGTGTCAACACAAAAAGAAAGGAAAGACTGTCAACACAGAAACAAGGACTTTCAACACAAAATCCATTTAGCGTTAGATCAATATAATGAATACCTCTGCCAGATGCAGCACTCTAGACGTGTGACTTGTAAACCTATCTTATCTTAACCATATATGGATATTTCCATAAGGTAAACTGGTTCTGGCTAAATTAATGTGAGCAGATAATACCCCTATGCTCATTCCTGAAGGAGGATAGTCTACTTAACAAATATGTGTGAGATACATGTTAAAAGAACTAGTTGCATCTTTATGCATTGTCCTCTTTAAGGTATTAGGAACTCCAAAGACTTGCCAAAACCTAAGACTCTCATCTCCTACAGCCAATGCAACAGTGTACCCATCTCAACTCTGAAAATACAAAACAAAAGAAATATTGTCGTTAATAAGGCTAAGACTGTCAGTACAAACCAATTTAGCGATAGATTAATAGAATGAATACCTAGCCTATTTGAATTTAAAGGAATGTAATAATTTATTCCTACAACAAAATCATTATGGTACATAGTATATTCGCTACTCTTACCTGAGAAGATTACCCTTTCCATGTCAGACTTGTACATGTACAGAACAACATCTCCATGTACAAATCAAAAACCTCTTGATACACTAAAAATGAATTCATGAATGGTTAGAGAAATGGTATAAAGAAGGAAAAACAGTTACGTTAAACAAGAGAGGCTTACAATGTCTTCTTTATTTATAAAATTTTGAATGCAAGAAATTATTCTTATATCGCAAATAATACCCATGTGTTCATACCTGAAGCGGTAAATATGCTTAACAAATCTGCCTGAAATACATGTTTAAAGGACCAGTTGATATGTTGTATTATTTCCAACCAGAATGCAATAAAATAGCTAGAAAGTACTAAATATCTATGTCCCCTTACATCTTGAACCAATTCCCCAAAATATTTAGATGAAGAATAGTTGTCTAAAGTCGTTCCTAGTGCATAGAAAAGGCTAGGAGATCTTGACCAGAATTTGCTTGAAGCATACAATTTTTGGATGTCTAGAATAGTATGTTAAAATTTCACTACATGGAAAACAAACCTGCAAACTTAAGGAACTCTCAAAACTACTTCTGTATGCTAGATCTAAAATCTCAAATGCTAACTGAAAATTGACAGCGAAAGAAAACAATTTACAACATTCAAAAAATCATATCTATTTGTCTTTATTAGCATGGGAAATGAAAAAAAGTGCACACGCTCTCTGGTAAACTAAATGGATAACAAAAATAGCAGGGACACCTTAACTAGTGCATCATAATCAAACCCTAATTCTACTCTAGGGAAGTGTACCTAGGCTACATGCTCCAGGTGCTTGTAATATATCACCTCAACTATGGAATAGTGTGCCCTATCTAAACGTGATCCACATGGAATTCTAATTTTACGACTCTGGTAAACTAAATGAATAACAGAAGCAGCAAGGACACATTAACTAGTGCATCCTAATCAAACCGTCATTCTACTCCAGGGAAGTGTACACAGCTACATGCAGCAGATGCTTATAATAGATAGCCTCACATGTGGAATAGTGTGGCCTAGCTAAGTCTGATCCACATGGTATTCTAATTTTTGAACTAAATTGGACAGAAAAAACACATCTAAGGACGGCACATGAATTTTTTAGCAAATTTGTAGCAACCCCAACTCAACCATATATTAGAAGCCAAGTTGGACACTAAATTGGTGTCTTATCCCCCCTTGTTTGTGAGACAAGGGATCTCATCCTCATAACAATTTTCCTGCTAAAGTCTACCATACATGTTAGGGAACCTATCTACTTTTTGTACATTAACAAATCAACCAAATCTGAATTTGAATCTACTGAAAACTTCAAAATATGTATCATAAAAGTAGCCTAGGGTTTATTGTCCATTATCTAAAACTTCTTCAAAATCTCAATTTCTTACTTACCCGTGTTCAAGGACCAGCTCACCTCAACTCAGCCAAACCTCCAAGACCAAGAAATAACACACGAGGTTGGTGTCCTTCATGTCAACTTCACTTGCTAGTTTCTTATTGTACCATGGGATAGAATATTTTAAACTAACTGTTAGGACCAGGTAATCTACATACAACACAAATATAAGCATATCAAATTTATCATAATCAAACAAATATTAAAAGTTAGGACTTGCAATGGTCTTAGTGATGCCCATAATCTGTAAGCACTCATAAATCTATGAGTACCAAGCACATGGAGGCTGTCTTAGCCCAGAAAGGGACTTCTTCAACTTGCACACATTGGTATCCCATCCTAACAAAGATATTATATTTGAACCCAAGCTGAAACAAAACCATGAATCATTTTTCCTGCCACCTGCATCTCTAGCCCTGTCAATATCCACTAAACCATGCAGCAGCTCAAAGCACTATGCCAGTGTGCCCTTTAAGTACCTCGCATACCTCAGACCATGGAGCATATTTGCTGCAACCTCAGCTGAACCATATATTAGTAGAAAAATCTGGACACTAAATTGGTGTCGGAGCCTCCCTTGTTTATGAGACAAGGGATCTCATCCACACAACAATTTGACTGCTAAATTCTACCAGACATGTTAGGGAACCTATATACTTTTTGTACATTAACAAATCAACCAAATCTGAATTTGAATCTACTGAAAACTTCAAAATATGTATCATAAAAGTAGCC
>Ga0068628_1000475_pt1 | contig 14243 bp, 12 predicted proteins | sample InSIn2gowninarea_FD_77431 | JGI IMG/M metagenome (GOLD analysis project Ga0068628, IMG submission 77431) | Clean room microbial communities from NASA Spacecraft Assembly Facility at Jet Propulsion Laboratory, Pasadena, California, USA -... ... | reverse complement strand
GACAAGTTTAAATATTGTCGGTGTTGAGCAAGGAAAGTGGACGCAAAATTGGCTGAGTATTGCTAAAGTCTTGGGCTTGCTATTGGTGATTCTAGTAGGAGCGATTTTTATTGCTCCCTCCTTACCGCCTGTAACTGCTCCTGCTACAACTCAAACTAACTGGGGCGCAGCAATGGTTTTTGTGCTGTTTTCGTTTGGCGGCTGGAATGAAGCAGCTTATATATCTGCGGAGTTGCGTAACGTCAAAAAGAACATGGTGCGGCTATTGCTATGGAGTATTGGCATTATTACCGCCATTTACTTGCTCATCAACTTTGCTTACATCCATGGCTTAGGATTGACAGCAATGGCACAATCGGAAGCTGTAGCCGCCGATTTGATGCGTAGCGCTTTTGGGGAACCAGGAGCGTTATTTATTAGCTTGTTAATTGCGATCGCAACTTTGGGCGCAACCAATGCCAATATCTTTACGGGCGCTCGGACTAACTATGCCTTGGGGCAAGATTTTCGCTTATTTTCCTTCCTGGGACACTGGAAATCTCGCACCAATACCCCCAAAAATGCCCTACTGGTACAAGGCGCGATTACTTTAGCCTTGGTATTGCTAGGTAGTTTTACCCGCCAAGGCTTTACCACGATGGTAGATTACACCGCCAATATTTAAACTTGTCAACAGGATGACGGCAAAAGCAGCATAAATAGACGGCGAGTAGTTGCCAAGCCGTAATAACTGGGAAGCATAGTCACCAAAAACAAAGGCAACTGTAGCAATGGAGCCAGTTTGAATGACTGCCATTCGCGCCCAAGCAAACAGAAATGCTACACCAGAGCCAAAGGCACGCATAAAGTAATGATAGTTACCGCCAGCATGGGGATAGGCGGTGGCTAATTCACCGTAGCAAAGAGCGCCGATTAAGGACATTACGCCGCCCAAAAACCACGCTAATAGCACCGCAGAATTACTACCCAAATTGCTGGCAACTATCGACGGTGTTTGAAAAATGCCGACACCAATCACCAAACCAACAATTAGCGCCAGCGCATCGCCAAGTGCGATCGCACTTTTTGGAGCGGCTACTTCACTAACTACAACTCCGTCTACACTACGATCTGCACGCTGTGTCATTCCACCTCCCATCGTTTAAAACTGCTAGTGGATGGCGCAATTTTCTAAATGGCAGAGAATTGCGATCGCAATAATAATTACTTGCCCCAAGTCAAACCTCTTGTGAACTTTGACTTGAAATTAGTTTTGCAAATAAATGTGACGAGAAAGTGACAGCAGTTTTGGGGCGATCGCAATTAAGTTTTAAAGTCCAGAAAAGTTATAGCCCACTCCAATTACTAGACCTACATCTGTGTCACCAACAAACCCAACATTTACTCCGGCGGTGGCAGTAAATCGAGAGTTTATCGGTACATCTATACCACCAGTTAGTAATAACCCGACATCACTATCGTCTCCGGTAGAAATCACTACACCGCCCCCAGCATAAGGAGCAATATTAAATCTAGTTGCTTCCACATCTTCAATCGGAAAATCGACGGTTACAGGCAGCAGAACTGTGGTGTTATCTCCAAACAAAACCGAAGGTCGCGCTGACAAATTGCGCGTTAAACCAACTTTACTAAGCACACTGAAAGAACCTTCTCCTATACCTGTATCACCACCAATGCCAATGTTGCCACCAACACCTATATAACTCGAACCAGAGCGAGTTGCTCTACCAGGATTAACATCGCTAAAAGGTGGATTGCTGCCATCAGAGGGCGGTGTTTGTGTTGATGGTGTGGTTGGTGTCCCATCAGAGGGCGGTGTTTGTGGCGATGGTGTGGTTTGCGTGCCATCGCTGGGTACAGTGTTATCTAATGGTGCTGGCTGAGTTATGGGAGTACTATCGCTGGGTACAGTCCCATCTAAAGGAGTTGATGTACCGTTGCTAGGTACGGTGTTATCTGAGGGGGTGGTTGGTGTAGTCTCATTTTGAGGTGCGGAAAGTTGCGCCATCAGGTCATAATTAGCATCTTTGCTATCAAAACCTGGCGGAATTTTATTGACATTTTCAGCAATTATCAATGTATTGCGATCGCTAGATTCTCTAGTCTGAGCTTGGGCTGAAACTCCGATTACACATACAGATGCGGTCGTCATACCGACCAACAAACAAATTTTTTTTAAGTTTATAGTAGTCATGGTTCCTTGCTAATAAATTACCAAAAGATTGAGGACAATAATAACTTTGATTTAGTTGATAACTAATTGTTAAAATAATACTAAAGATAGATGTAAATCTTTAACAATTTTTCTACTAAATCAACAGATTAGATAAGCTTTAATTGCTTATTCACCTAACAGATTGAAATTAGTAATTATTCGCTCTGTTACTTTTATAATGAGCAATAAATGTGACGACAAAGTGACAAAAATTTAGGACTTAGAACTAAGTGGCAATCTAATTTGAAAAGTAGAACCTTGCCCGACTTTGCTAGTTACAATAATTTGCCCGTTGTGAGCTTTAACAATTTGCTCGGCGATCGCAAGTCCTAACCCAAAACTACCACTCGCTTTAGTCCGTTGCCCATCCACTCGATAAAAGCGTTGAAAAATATGCGGTAAATGTTCGGCGGCAATACCTGCACCGCTATCTATAACTTGAATTACCCCTTGATGCATTTGAACCAAGAAGCGCAACTGTACTGCACCCCCTGCGGGTGTGTACTTACAAGCATTGTTGAGCAGATTTATTACCGCTTGACGAATCAAATTAGCATCAGCTTTTACTTCCACCTTTAGTGGTGGTAAGTAGTCAACATAATCGAGCATCTTAGCTTCAGCTTGCAGTTTATAGTTATCAACTATATCGGCTAATAATTGCCTTAAATCTACTTTTGACAAAGTTTCAATGGGCAATTTTCCTTCATGACGTGCTAAAAACAACAATTGAGTAACTAGCGTACTCATCGACTTAGCCGCTTCAGTAATCTTCTCCAATCGCAGACTTTGCTGGGCATTGTCTCCCGAAGGAGCAAGCAAGCCAACTTGAGCATTACTCAAGATTGCGGCTAAAGGAGTACGCAACTCGTGGGAAGCATCCGCCGCGAAGCGCTGCAATTGGTCGTAAGATTGACGAATCGGCTGCATTGCTAGTCCCCCTTGAAACCACCCGACAATAGAAATCGCGCCTAAAGTTCCTAACACTACCAAAGTTAAAACTAGGCGCAACTGATCTAAAGTCTCTCGTACAGAGCTAAAAGCGATGCCAACTTGAACGTAGCCGATTAGTAAATTATTTTGACGCACGGGTAATGTTACTTGGCGTACCCAATTATGGGGATTTTTTGCGGCTTTAATTGTTGTAAATTCTGAGATTTTTTGTAATTTTTCTGGGGGAGCGCTACCAAAAAACTGTTCCAAAATTCCTTGCTCGTTGTACCACCGCGCGTAAGTTACTGCGCTATCCAAGGATTCGGGATGATTGCCTAGCAAAGGGACATTTTCTAAATTTACCTGGTTTTGATTTTTATAAAACTGCTGCTTGACACTAGCCGCCATGATTTTGGCTTTTTTGTAGAGTAGGCGATCGGTTGATTCTAGTTGGTCTACAGCTTCGATGTAATAAATCAAAGAGGCGAAAATAATTACAATGCTGCCCATAGACAAAGTAAACCAGCAAGCCAAGTTTCGACGGCTACGATTGAACATAAGGCGCTTTGAAGCGATAACCCATACCGTAAATAGTTTCGATCCAATCGGTAGCATCCACTTCTTGCAGGCGTTGGCGCAGTCGTTTGACCAAAGTAGTTACTGCATTGCTTTCCGGTTCCCTACCCCATTCCCATAAAGCGTCTTCAATGCGATCGCGGCTTAAAACTTGCCCTGGATGACGGAAAAAGTACTCTAATAGCTGAAACTCCCGCGCCGTAAGTTGTACTGTGGTGGCTTCGCGTTCCACGGTCAGAGTATGCAAGTTTAGGTGTAATTGGTCAACGGTAAGAGTATCGGTATTAAAAAAAATTGGCAATCGCCTCCCTAATGCTCTTACTCGTGCTAATAGTTCGATTAAATCGGTGGGTTTAACTAAATAATCATCCGCACCTGCATCTAAACTAACTACTTTATCAGTGGTAGTATCTTTCGCTGTCAGCATGAGTATGGGGGAAGTTTTACCCAAACTGCGATACTGACGACACAAGCTCAATCCGCTAACATTGGGCAGCATCCAATCTAAAATTAGCAAATCGTATTCTTTTTGCGATAGCAGCCATTGCGCCGTTTCGCCATCTTCCAGAGCATCAACAATATGTCCAGCTTGCAGTAAAACTGTATGTAAAGGTTCTAATTGGTCAGGGTCGTCTTCTACCAGTAAGATTCTCATGCTGGGCTAATTCTCTTGTCTGAGTTTTTCTATGCTAGATAGGCGCAAGCAATTTGCACGTCTTCCAGTAGTAAGAATTTCAATAATCCTATTTTTTTATGGCTTTACCTCGTTTTTGGCTAGTTTTGCCGATTTTAGGACTAACATTTTGGTACTGTAGCGATCTTGCAACTAACCATATATTGAGTCGTCCCTATGGGACAGTAGCGCAGCTAAAAGCCGATACTCAATTAGAAGTAGATCTGGCGATCTCTATTGTTGTAATTAAGGCGGAAATTGACAAGGAGCAAGGTTTTACTACTGTTCAAGTCAAAAATACTAATCCTGTCCTAACAAAGCTAGAATTTCAGTTTCCAGTGACAGAATTTAGTCAAGTAGAAGCGGCGATTTCTCAAGAATTAGGTTTATCGCTCGAACAAGTACGCAAGTTAGTCCGCTATCGAGTTAGAAATGATTGAGAGCTAATCTCATACGCAATTAACTAAAATCGCTGGGCTATTTCTGGGGTGCGTCCTTTTAAACCAGTCATTAATTTTAAAGCAAATATTTTAATTGGCGGTACTCGACGTAGGATTAATAAACCAATCCGGCGAATTATCACTACAGGCAAAAAGTTATTAGAAAATACTCGATCTAGTAAGTCTGTAAAACCTAAAATTGTTAAATTCTCTTGCTTACGCCAACTTTCGTAGCGTTTGAGAATTGCCAAGTCGCCGATATCTTCGCCTTGATTGTAGGCTTGCTGCAATACCTGAGCCAAAGCCGCCGCATCGCGGATACCCATATTCAAGCCTTGTCCGCCGACGGGATGACAGCAGTGCGCCGCATCGCCAACTAAAGCCAAGCGATGTAAAACATAGCGATCGCTCTGCATCAACTGTACGGGAAAAATAAAGCGATCGCCAACTAATTCCAATTTGCCCATTTGCGCGCCATAACGCCTAGTAAGTTCGGCTAAAAAGTCCTCGTCATTCAAAGCAACTAAAGCTTTTGCTTCTTCGTGGGGTGCAGTCCAGACAATTCGGCAACGATTTCCTGGCAATGGTAAAACGGCAAAAGGTCCGCTACTCCAAAACTTTTCGTAGGCTGTATTGTTATGTCCTTTTTCGGGTTTTACAAAAGCGACTATACACGACTGCCAATACTGCCAACCGCGCGTATTAATTCCCGCCGCCTGACGAGTACGAGACTTTGCACCATCGGCAGCGACGATCAAGCGAGTGCGAATAGTTTTTACTTCCTCACCCATCTGCAAACTAATTTCCACCCCAGAGGGCTGATAGTGCGTCGCTAATACCTGTGCCGGACACAAATAGGTAACATTGTCGCACTCCCTTACAAAGTCCTGTAGAGGCTTTAGCAGCGCTTGATGATCGGCGACATAGCCTAAAACTTCTGTACCCAAGTCGGTAGTTTCAAAGCTGACCTTTTGAGGATAATCGGCATCGGAAAGCTGAACGTGGGAAAAATGAGCAATTTGGGGCAATATCTGATCCCATACGCCAATTCCCGCAAATATGCGCCCGGAAAGTAAATGAACAGCGTAAGCTTGCCCTTTGGCGGCGGCTACAGATTGAGGGTTTGCCTCGATTACGACTACTTTTAGCCCGCAATTATGTAAAGCACTAGCTAGAGTTAAGCCAATAATTCCACCACCGGCGATCGCTATATCGTAATCATAGGTTAAAGGTGGATTTAGGGAGTCGGGAGGAGAGTCAAGCCGTACCATTGGACTACATACGAGTTGTTACATTTCTTAATTTTTACTATAGCAAGGATTAGCGTTTGTTATTTGCTACCTGTAAAAGTTACACCCTGAATAAAGTAGCGATTAAAAAAGGCATAAATAGCCAAGGCGGGTAAAGTAAACATCATCGAAGCCGCCATAATATAATTCCAGTAACTTATATATTGACCTTTGAATATATTTAAACCCAAAGGTAAAGTAAACATTGTTGAATCGGACAAAATCATTAATGGCGATAAAAAATTATTCCACGCACCCATAAACACAAATATTGCTTGAGCGGCTATTGCAGGTTTTGCTAGAGGTAAAACAATTTGAAAAAATGTTTCTAAGTGTCCCAACCCATCTAAAGCCGCCGCTTCTTCCAGGTCTTTAGGAAAACTTATAAAAAATTGCCGCATCATAAATATAAAAGTTGCATTAATAATATTTGGAACAATTAAACCTTGGTAAGAATTTAGCCATCCTAGGTTTTTTAAGATTAAAAAAGTAGGAATTAGGGTAATTTGTCCCGGAATCATTAACACCGCTAAAATTAGGAAAAACCAAAACTTATTTCCCGGAAAATGCAGCCTTGCTAAGGCATAACCAGCCATTGAGTTAAATAGTAGATTCAAAGTAGTTACGCTAACAGCCACTACCACGCTATTAAATAACCAGCGTCCAAACAATGGCTCTTGACTAAATATTTGTTGATAGTTTGCTAAAGTAAACTGTTGCGGAATAAAACTATTTCCACCGCCGACAATTTCCGCTAGAGGTTTGAAAGAAGCAGAAAGCGCCCACGCAAAAGGAATAATAGTAATAAGTGCATACAAAACTAAAACTGAATATAAAACTAATTTTATTGCTGAAGAACGCCGCATAATTAATCAAAACTTTCTTCTTTAAAGAAATAGCGCTGTATTAAAGTTACTGTCATAATTACTAAAGTTAGCAGCAAAGCTAAAGCCGCAGCATAACCCATATCTAAATTTTTAAAAGCATACTGATAAATCAATAGTACAACCGTTAAAGTTGAATTATTAGGACCCCCAGAACCGCGAGAGAATATGTAAGACTGATCAAATAGTTGGAAAGTACCAATAATTCCCATGACAACTATAAAAAAAGTAATTGGCTTTAAAAACGGCAAGGTAATACAAATAAATTTATCTAACTCACTAGCACCGTCAATAGTCGCCGCTTCATACAAATTTTGCGGAATATCTTGCATTGCTGCCAAATAAATTACCATAAATAAAGGCGCTGTTGACCAAATATTCATTAGCATAATTGCTTTGAGGGCAACGTTTGGATCTCCAAGCCAATTGTAAGTAGGCAAATGTAGCAAAGCTAAGAAATTATTGAGTAACCCGTTAGAGTTACAAATCCACATAAAAATCAAAGTTAATACCGCAGATGAAGTAACAGTTGGTAAAAAAAACAAAACTCTAAATAGATTTTTACCTTTAATTTGAGCATTTAAAATTAATGCTAAACCTAAAGCCAGAATTGTTTGAATAGGAACAACAATCGCTACATATTCAACGGTATTTTTAAGAGCGATCGCTACTCGTTCATCTTGAGTAAGGCGAAAAAAGTTTCTCCAACCTCTAAAAGCATAACTAATGTCCCCTAAAGGTTGAATCTTATACAAAGAAAGTCCAACAGCAAGTACAATTGGCAGCACTAAAAAAATTGAAAGAATGACTATTGTAGGACTCATAAATATATAAGCACTAACTAAATCTTTAAATTGCTTAGGCGATCTTTTTAAAATAATTGTCATAAGTTACTTATTGGGCTAACCTAATTTCTTTGTTAGCTGTTGCTTGAGCTTTTTGCATAGCAGTTATTAAAGGCTGTTCGCCAATCATGGCACTTACGAACTGATTATTAAAATTATTTAATATTAAAGGCAAATATTCCCCAGCTTGCCATATAGTAGAATAATCTGCCCCCACAACAAATGGTGCATATAAAGCATTATTGGCATAATTTAACTTGTTAGCAACAGACGCGCGAGTAGGAAGTGCTGAACCATTTTTTGTCCAAGCTGTCATCCCATCTTTTCCAGTTAAATAAGCAATTAGCTTCCAGGCTGCTAGTTTATGCGCTGATTTTTTATTCATAACATACGCAACTGTATAAGCCATTGTCCCCTTTTTATCAGCAATTGTTGGTACTTCCGCCACTCCATATTCAATACTTGGGAAGGTTTCTTTTAAATAAGAAATAATCCAAGGACCTTCAATTACCATCGCAGCTTTACCTTGTCCAAATATTTCTCCTCCAGAAGTTGTACCAACATCCGATGGTTGAGCAGTAGAGTTATCTTTAAGGTATTGATCTACTACTAATTGCAAACCTTTTAAGCTTTTTTGTGAAGCAAAAGCGGCTTTGTTATCTGCATCAATTAACTCGCCGCCAAAAGCTTTAATTACAAAAACTTGTCTTGCTAGTTCTGGAGCAATACCAAACCCATATTGCTCAATTTCACCATCTCGATTACGATCGATAGTGAGTTTTTTAGCATCGCTACGCAACTCATTCCAAGTAGTAGGAGGTTGAGTTAAACCAGCTTCAGCAAAAGCTTTTTTATTATAAAAAAGCGCCAAAGTAGAAAAATCTTTGGGCAAGCCATAAATTACTCCGTTGCGATTAAAAGCTTTAAGCAAACTTGGAGTAAAATCTTGCAAGTCAAAATCAGCCTTTATATAATTATTTAATGGTTCAAGTACACCGGGAGAAATTAACGTTGGTGCTTCCAAAGCATCTAGATAAAATACATCCGCCGCCGTTTCGCCAATTAGCCGAGTTCTAAGTACATCCATGTACTCATCAGCGATCGCATCGTACCTAACTTTAATCGTTGGATTACGCGCTTCAAACTCCTCAACTACCTGTTGTAAAAGCTGTTTTTCTAGTAAGTTACTCCAACCACTAAGAGTTATAGTAACAACACGATCATTATTTGCTTGTCTACTACCATTACAGCCTGTAAAAATAACTGTGCTAAAAATAACCAAAACCAAAACCAAAATAAGTTTTTTCAGCATAAATAATATTGAAATACCTAACTACCTGAACGTTGTAAGTTTGTTTAGTTTCCTCCGTAAATTCTTCCTAACATTACTACTTGTAACCACCTTATTTTTAACTGGATGTCAAAACTTAATTGAAAACTCAAAGTCAACAGATATAACCAAGATAACCCTCTGGCAAGGAGTCAACCCACCCCCAAACCGCGACGTATTACAAAAGCTAGTAGATAAATTTAATCAACAGCATCCAGATATTAAAGTAGAATCTCTGTATGTAGGACAAGCCGAACAACAACTACCAAAAATATTGGCAGCAGTAGTTGGAAATGCACCGCCAGATTTATTATGGTTTAATGCTACACTCACTGGGCAATTAGTCGAACTAAACGCTATTCTCCCTCTGGAAAGATGGTTAGAGGATATACCAGAATTTAGCCAAATCGATCCAGCATTATTTGAGTCAATGGAGTATCGAGGGCATACTTGGTCAGTACCTTTTGCTACAAATAATGTAGGTATATTTTATCGTCCTAGCTTATTTAAAGCCGTAGGAATTACTCAGTTACCCCAAACTTGGGACGAATTGCGTCAAGTAGCCCGTAAGTTGACTATAGACACAAACGGCGATCGCCGCCCCGACAAATATGGGATATTTTTACCTTTAGGAAAGGGGGAATTTGCTGTGTTTTTATGGCTACCTTTTCTGTGGAGTGGCGGCGGCGAATTGGTAGCTAGTGATAACACAACACCAACAATTGTAACTACTGGCGCGACTTCAGCAATGGAATTTTGGCGCAGTTTAATCACCGATGGTTCCGCCGTACTATCCTCCCCGGAAAGAGGTTTTGAAATTGACGACTTTTTAGCGGGAAAAGTCGCCATGCAAATTACTGGACCTTGGACTTTAGGGCAATTAAAGGCAACGGGAGTCGATTTTGATGTTTTTCCCATCCCCACCAAATCAAAGCCTGCCACCGCCATTGGAGGCGAAAATCTGTTTGTTTTTAAGTCCAACCCCAAACAAGAAGCCGCCGCTTTGAAATTTGCCCAATTTGCGATCGGTGAAGACTTCCAAACCCAATGGGCAATCAATACTGGCTACTTGCCCATAAATACTAAAGCAAGACTCAGCGAACAATACCAAACTTTTGTCGCCGAACAGCCCGCAGTTAAGGTGTTTTTAGACCAAGCCAAGTATGGGCGATCGCGTCCAGTTTTTCCGCGTTACAGTCGCTTATCTGAAAGCTTAGGTAGGGCATTAGAATCGGTGTTGTTAGGTAAAAGTACGCCCAAAGCAGCCCTAAAAACTGCTCAAGATCGGCTTGACCTAGTTTTCCGTTAATTTAAGTTTATGCTACACAGTAATAAATTTATTCACTGCTATTTCAACCAAAAATTTAAAGTTAATAAATAATAATTCAGCTTGTAGAGATTTACTACATTCAACTTAACTAATAGTGATAGTGTAAAGGGCAAACTATTCAACAAAGCTTAACAAAGCCTTCCTAAAAAATTAGCGATCGCACTTATTTCCTCAACTTACCTAAAAGGTTCGCAACTTACTTTATTGATTAACCTATAAACCTTGCCAGTAAATATAATTAATGAAAAAATCCAAAAATCACCACAATCTCTTAATTTTTAACTTACCTATTAGAGGTTGACAAGTTACACAATAATATGCACTTACAATGCTATTTATTGTTAAACATCCAAAACTTTAATCCAAAAGTTATAATTAAACAAAATCTGTCTAAATATACACCATCGGCAGATAAAACATAGGCTCTGCCCTATGATAGAATTCTCAGCAAAGTAATAAACAATCATAGCAAGGATTTCCAGGAATGTCAGCAGCCGTACAAGTTACAGACTCATCATTTAAGGAAGAAGTATTAGATAGTGAAGTTCCAGTATTAGTTGATTTTTGGGCCCCTTGGTGCGGTCCTTGTCGGATGGTAGCCCCGGTAGTTGATGAAATAGCCCAACAGTACGACGGTCAAGTCAAAGTTGTCAAACTTAATACAGACGAAAACCCTAATGTTGCCAGCCAGTACGGCATTCGCAGCATTCCTACCTTAATGATTTTTAAAGGTGGGCAAAGAGTTGATATGGTTGTTGGGGCTGTGCCAAAGACAACTTTAGCTAACACCTTAGAAAAGTATCTTTAAAAATAGTTTTAACTATAAATTAAATAGCGCACCTTGTATCGATTAACTACAAGGTGTTTTTTATTATTGGTAGAGCAATATTTAAACCTGTACTCCAAAAATCGGTACAATAGAGTGCCAGTTGTGCGATGGCACTCATGAATTCAATACCCTCCTTCGGTTCTACTGATTCTCTCTTTGAAGATGTTGCCCAATTAATTGAGCAGCTACCAAATCTACAACATCGGCAACTCATCCAGCAAACCTTAGAAACGGTTGTCCGGTTAGCCAATAGCGAGATCGATCGCTTAGACTGGAAAATTTTATCAGCCTCTCTAGCAGACATGGAAAGGGGACTGCAATTATTTCATACCTACCGCCACATCCGAAAAGTAACTATTTTTGGTTCGGCTCGCACCCCCATAGAAGCACCTGAATACCAAATGGCGGCAGCTTTTGCTCGGTGCGTGACCAATTTAGGGTTTATGGTGATGACAGGCGGTGGTGGCGGGATTATGCAGGCAGGCAATGAAGGCGCGGGGAAAGAAAACTCGTTTGGGCTAAATATTCAGTTGCCCTTTGAGCAAGAAGCAAATCCGTTTATTGAAGGCGATCACAAATTAATTCATTTTAAGTATTTTTTCACGCGCAAATTGTTTCTGCTGCGCGAAAGCGATGCCGTAGCTTTGTTTCCCGGTGGTTTTGGCACGCAAGACGAAGCTTTTGAATGTATGACGTTAAGCCAAACCGGAAAATTTGGACCCGTACCGCTCGTACTCATTGATCGCCCTGGCGGCTCGTATTGGCAAGACTGGAGCGCCTATATAGACAAAAATTTAGCAAAAGCAGGTTGGGTCAGCAAGGACGATTCAAGTCTGTATACGATTACCGATAACTTAGATGTAGCTTGCAACGCCATCACCGCCTTCTATCAGGTGTATCATTCCAGCCGCTATGTCAAAGAAAAACTAGTAATTCGCCTCAAAACTGAGTTATCCGATACCCAAGTTGAACAGTTAAATACTGATTTTAGCGACATCTTGGTCAAAGGAAGAATTGAAAAAAGTATTGCTTTACCGCAAGAAGCGCAAGATGAAACGGCGGCACTCCCGCGTTTGGTTCTTTACTTCAATCAGCGCGACTTAGGGCGATTGTACCAAGCGATCGCAACTATCAATCAAATGGGTACGCCCACACCCGCCGCCGCGCATCCAGAACGCAAATGAGTGTAGGGTTTTTGCCACCTAGAAAAATAGCTAAGAGGACGAGAGACAAGGTATGCTAACGGGCGCTCCCCCCTTTGAAAGGGGGGGGAAATAGCTTAAAAAGGGGATTGAAATAACTAGCTTGTTGCCCAATTGACTAAGGTTCTGACTCCGTAGCCTGTAGCACCAGGGGTGTTATAACCATTTTCCTTGTCTGTCCAAACGGGGCCGGCAATATCAATATGCGCCCAGGGAGTTTCTTTGACAAACTGTTGTAGAAATAAAGCGGCGGTAATCGAACCACCAGGACGCGGGCCTGTGTTTTTCATGTCAGCAATGGGAGACTTTAAGCCCTCAAAATACTTTTCTTCCATGGGCATTCGCCAAATTTTTTCTCCCGCTTTGTCTGCCGCTTGCACTAGTTGATTTGCGACTTCATCGTCGCTACTCCATAGGCCGGCAATATCATCGCCTAAAGCAATCACGCAAGCGCCCGTAAGCGTTGCCAAGTCAACGATCGCATCTACGCCCAATTTTTCAGTAAAAACTAGCGCATCTGCCAAAGTTAGCCGCCCTTCAGCGTCAGTATTATTTACTTCGATAGTTTTACCATTGGAAGCAGTGAGAATGTCTCCGGGGTGAATAGCGCGACCGCTAATCATATTTTCGGTTACGGCACTAATAAAATGCACTTCTACATCCGGCTTGAGTTGAGAAATGGCTTTAGCCGCCCCTAGAGTCGCCGCCGCGCCGCCCATATCCATTTTCATCGTTTCAATGCCGCTCCCTGCCCCCTTAATGTTCAAGCCGCCAGAATCGAAGGTTACGCCTTTACCAATAATTGCTAATTTTCTTTTAGGTGTTCCTTCGGGCTTATAGGTAAGGTGAATAAATTTTGGTGGCATTTCTGAAGCTTGGGCGACACCTAAAAATGCACCCATACCTAACTGTTCGCATTCTTCGCGTTCGAGAATTTCTACTTGCAAACCGTGGGTGGAGGCAATTTCTTGTGCCGTTTGCGCCATACTCATCGGCGTTACGGTATTTGCTGGCGCTGTTACCAGTTGCCGAGCTAAGATTACTCCCGAACAAATTTGTTGAGCGCGGGAAATTGCGGATTCTTGCCCTGAAAAACCAATTAAATCTACTCGTTCTACATTGGTAGTATTTTCATCTGGTTCGGATTTAAAACGCCGATCTTGGTACAAAGCAAGCTCAATTCCTTCAGCAATAGCCCCGGCGGTCGCACCTGGCTCGTTGTTCCAGAGGGGTAAACTAATACCTACAGTTTGACACTTTTCTTTTTTAGCTAATTTTGCGATCGCAGCACCGCACCGCCGCCAGTTGTCTAATTTCAACTTATCCGGTTTGCCAAGTCCTACTAATATAACTTTACGCACCGAACTTGCGCCGCCGACTCTAGTTACAACACTACTGCCGTCTTTGCCCTTAAATTCATTTTCGGCAATTACTTCCTTCAACATGCCAGCAAATTTTGCATCTAACTGGGTCAACTCATCTGATTGTTCTACAGTATCTTCAAATAAACCCAACGCGAGGGCATCTCCAGCCCACTCTAATAGTGGTGTATCAACTGCTCGAATTTCCATCCTTATTATTTCGCTCAAAGCTGCTATTTCTTCCAGTATTGCGTAAAATTTTCGCACTCTACGGCATTTTTCGGGCAACATGGAAAGCGCTGAGATAAGAAAGTTGAACGCTGTTTGCGCCGTCTTGTT
>Ga0068628_1000473_pt1 | contig 14261 bp, 9 predicted proteins | sample InSIn2gowninarea_FD_77431 | JGI IMG/M metagenome (GOLD analysis project Ga0068628, IMG submission 77431) | Clean room microbial communities from NASA Spacecraft Assembly Facility at Jet Propulsion Laboratory, Pasadena, California, USA -... ... | reverse complement strand
CATGATGAGAGGAACAATCTTTATTGTAAAATATGTGATAGATGAGGCCATGAAGCCAATACATGTTGCACTCCATGGGAGAAGATAAAAGAAAGGAATAAAAAATGGGAGCAAGATAAGAGGTGGAATTATGATTCTGCTCACTATGTTACAACATATTATAACAATATAATTGAAAATTTGTGTAATACTTTATTTGCATCTTGGGAGGATGCATGGTTGCTTGATACTGGTGCAACATGTCACATGAAAATTCGAAGGGAATTCTTTGAAGAGATAAACACCAATATTGATGGTGTAGTATACTTTGCTAACAAATCTTGTATCAAACCTTTGGGTATTGGTACTATGAGACTCAAATTTCTAGTCCTATTATCTCTTGTGCTCATTCAAAAATAAGGACACTCAATTCATATGCTTGATGGCATCATGGAGATAAGGAGGTCTTTTGAAAATAAAGTGGTAATGAATGGTGGGGAGGATGAGAAGTTGTTGAAGATGCATGGAAGTTCTACCAAATCAACAAATATTTCCTACCTCACCTATTAATAAAAAGGCACTCTCTCATCTATTCTTTTATGGCATGCAATATTTTTCCATCTCAATTTTAATGATCTCTGTTTGTTAAAAAAGAGATATTTTTTTGGGATTGCCTGCTATTCCTAGGAACATAGATCCTTGTGAAGCATGTGTCCTAGGAAAACATAGCAAACAACCTTTTCCTGATTCAAAATTTATAACATGTAGAAAATTAGAACTCATACACTTTAATTTGTGTGGACCACTACCTATTCCTTTTGCTGCTAGAAACAAATATATCATGACTCTCATAGATGATTACACTAGGATGTGATGGGTGTATTTGTTAAAGAACAAGTCTAAATATTTTAAAAAGTTAAAGAAATTTCATGTTATGATTGAGAAAGAAGATAAATATTATATTGGAACACTTTGTTCTAATAATGGGGGTGAATACACTTTAGTTGAATTTAAAAACGTTCTTAGTCAGCATATAATCAAGCATCAAACAATTGTTCCCTATAATCCATAATAGAATGGTGTAGTTGAGAGGATGAATAGAACCTTGTTGAATATTTACATAGAAAATGTTATTTTTTAAGAATGTAAAAATGATGTTTTGGGATGATGTAGTTATTTTTGTAGTGTATGTTAGAAATAGATGTCCATCTCATGCTCTTGATGATAAGACTCCATATGAAATGTGGTTTGGTCATGTTCCTTCGGTTTGACATATTAGAGTTTTTGGTTCCACCTATTATGCCCTAGTACCTAAGGAAAAAAGAAACAAACTTGGTGCCAAGAGTCAGAAATGTATTTTCTTGGGGTACTCAAATACTACCAAGGGATATAAACTTTTTGATGAGGTAAACAAAAAGTTCCTCTTTGCAAGGGATGTTATTTTTCTGGAATGTTCTAAGAGTGACTTGACCGTTGAGTGGTAGCTTGATCACCTTGATAGGTATACCTATGAAAATAATTTCTTTGAATATGATTATGAGGTTCCAAACCTTGAGGGGGGAATCCCTATATTGGATCAATCTTTGGAATCTACACCATTTGTGCCTATTTTAGAAGTGCCTGATCCAACTTGATGAATCTAGAGCGAACTTATCCAATCTCTCTATTTGGAATTACCTAGAATGGATCAAATATGTCAAATCAATTGGTTTCTTCAAATTGCATCTAAAGTGAGACTTGAACTAATCTTTAATTACTGATATGATGTTATAGAATCTGGTTTCAAGCTATGAAACCATGTGCGAGCTTCATCAATTAAACTCATTGGAAAATATTTTACTTTAAAATGATCATTAAACCTAGATTTAAGCTTCGTAATGTATTTAAAACCCTAAATATAAGTGATAGGATTAGTTTCACCATTGAATTTTATAAATTTAGGGTCCTTATTTGTACTAACAAGGAGTGTATTTCAAATCTCCATGCTTAATGGGTTGTTGGAAATATGGCCTAACTTTAAAATAAACTTTCGGGCTATAATATGATGTTTTTAGCCTTTTATAATATCTCACTTAAGTAAGATGTAGAAATAGCGTAGAGATTCAAATTATATTAAATTTACAAAAAGAACATACTCAAACAAGCATTCGAGTCAAACGTTATAGCCAAAATACGAAGACATATTTTCTACTCTATTTTTAGTAGTGTTCTTCTTAATTTAGTAGATGTAATAACCACCATTGATGTAGATTCAACGGATGAGATGAGTTAGGGTTAGGGATTACTTTATTTAGTTTGGTATTTTATACTTAAGCTATTTTTTTGGGTTTTTCTTAGAATATCTTTGTAGTTTTGTTATGTGTGATCTCTAGAGAGCTTGATTGTATATTGTATTAAGATTGTGCTAAATTATCGATAGAATTCAGAATATAAGAAAGGCCAAGTACAAGGCAAGGGGAAATATGATTTGTTCCATATTATTGTAATTATGTATGTTCTTTTAATTCTTCATATGGTACCAAAGAAACTATGGGATTAGTCAGCGATAAACTTTATCAAAGTTTTCTTGGAGATCATAGTTCTTGTTGTAGAAGGGTATAATGGCCAGTAATAGCAATTTCATTTTGATCCCTAAATTTGATGGATCTAACTATGAGTATTGGAGTAATAAAATGATAATAATCCTAAAAGGTAGAGGTTTCTGGAAGATTGTAGAATATGGACACACTAAACCAAAGGACTAGAATGCATTATCCATGGAATAGAAGAAGGAGATGGGAGATAAAGATGTGAAGAATAACTTAGCATTGGCCTTGATCCTATCAGCTCTATCTGAGATCCTCTTTCCCCAAATGTTTGCATGTGCCTCAAATCAAGAAGCCTAGAAAGTTTCAAAAGAAAAATAACAAGGGAGTGCACAAGTCAAGGAGGTGAAATTGTAGACCTTACGTTGAGATTTTGAGAACCTAAAGTAAGAGGAGATTAAAACGATAGGAGATTACTACATCTGTATAAAACCTATGGTTAACAAAATGGCCACATTAGGAGAAAATATTGAGGAAGAGGTGATTATCAAGAAGGTTCTTCAAACCTTTATAAAATAATTTATAGTGCAACTCTGATCATAGAGGAGACCAAATAGTTTTCAAAGATGTACTTATATTTTCTCATCAGTACTCTTACATCCCATAAGGAGAGGATTGTTAAGAGAAAGCAAGATAGATTTGGAGGAATTATTCCTACATAGGAATAAGTATTTTCCACAAAATAATATGAGATATCTAGACAAGTTCATGATGTTCATGGATTTAGAGGTAGAGGTTGCAATGGTAGAGGAGGTGAAAGAGGAGGTAGAGGTTGAGGAAGATCTTAATCTCATGATGAAGATTTTGAACAAGCACATGCAACAAGAGGATGATCCAATATACATGAAAGAGGAAGAGGAGGCCATGATATGAGAAGTGCATAATGTTATCACTATAATAAATATGGACATTATAAAAGAGATTGTAGGATGAAGAAGTCAACCTATTATGGTGAGGAGGATTATGGGTATGAGGAAGATACTCTATTTTGTATGATTGAAGAACCTCCATCAAATCAAGCTCTCTTCTCTACATAAAATTATTAAATAGAGTGGATCCTAGATAGTGGGTGCACAAACCATATGATTGAGAGAAAAGATATTTTATCTACACTTGATTCTTCCTACCAATCCAATATTAGGTTGGGAGATGAGAAGAGTCCTTAAGGTTGTATCAAAAGGGGAAATGGAGGTTCCTACTTGGAAAGGCAATATGAAAGTAAAGGATATTTATCATGCACCCCATTTTAAATATTATTTAATGAGGATAGGTTAGATGTTAGAGAAGGGTTATAAACTTAGGGTTATACAATTTTTGAAGATAGGATGTGTAAGATTTTTTATAAAAGAAGGAAGTTGTTAATCACTATAAAAATGTCAAAGAACATACTTTTCCCTCTACAATTTATTCATCAAGGGGGAGAGATGGAATTTTATGGAGTAAAAGATAAGGAGAGGTTGTGGAATTTAAAGTTTGGGTACCTAAATTATAATATTTTTAGTATTATTTCATTTCTTGTTTATGGTTTCCTAAAACTGGAAGTCTCCTAGGATATTTGTGAGGGTTGTGCATTAGAGAAACATGCCAGAGCAAAGTTCTTGCATGGTGAAGCATGAAGGGCCAAATATCCATTATTGCTAGTACATATTGACACTTGTGGTTTGATGCAAATGCAATATATGGGTCATACCTCATACTTTATTACATTCATATATGATTAATCTAGATGTTTTTAGGTAGTTTTTATTAAAAAGAAGGATGAAGCATTTTCCAATTTTAAAAGGTTTAAGGCCCTAGTTGATCATGAGTGTGGTGCATATATTAAATGCTTAAAGAGTGATAGGGATGATGAATATTGTTCAAATGAGTTTCAAAGTTTTTGTAGTGAATATGGGATAAAAGACAATTGAATAGTCCCTATACTCCACAATAGAATGGAGTGGCTGAGAGGAAACATAGAACATTGGTGGAGATGGCTCACTGTATGATGTAGGAGAAAGGTATGGAAACATTTTATTGGGTTGTGGCTACTCATAAAATAAATTATATATTGAATATATTTCCTTCTATAATTTTAGATAATATAACCCCTTATGAGTGTTGGTATGGGAAAAATACAAATGTCAATCATTTTAAGTTGTTTTGATGCTTGGCTTTTTCCCATATAAATGATAAGAATAGGAGAAAATTAGATGTAAAGTATAAGAAGTGTGCATTTATTAGCTATAGTGAGCATTCCAAAGCTTACAAATTTTAAAATCATGTTACTCATAGAATTATTACATCTAGAGATGCAATTTTTGATAAGGGGGGTAATTGGAGGTCTAGTTCTAAAAACATTTTTGTAGATGATATTTTTGGTGATGTTTTTGGTAAGGAGAAGGTAGAAATAGGAAGTGTTTCATTACATTGTAGCTAGGTAAAAAGGGGATGTACATCCTCTTCAAGCTCTTCTACAAGTCCAAAAAGTAATACACCTGAGTCTCTACTATTACCACCAGCAAAAGGTAAAGGGAAAAGCTTATTGAAGGATACCCTGAGGATTTAATGCTTGATAAAAATTTCAATAAGAGATTGACCAGAAGGGAAACTACAGAGTTGAAATATGTGATTGAGAGATTGGAAAATTGCACATGTATGGAGATGATGATAGTGGTGAGTTAAAAGGTGATGTTTTCTATTATGCATTAATTTCTATAGTTAATAATATTTTGAAACTTCATGTAGATGCTATAGAGGCTTCAAATTTTGAAAAAATATATACTTGTAATTTTGTATGTTATTTTAATTATGTAATCAATACTAATCCTAAGGAGAAGTATTGTACACTCATGGAATTTATTTCACCTATGTTACTTCCCTAATCGTTGTCACTTCATTCAGGACATTGTGGAGAAGGAACAGGTGAAACTAAGTTATTTCTCAACATAAGATCAAGTAGTAGACATATTCATAAAGGGAGTAGCAAGGGATCAATATTTGATACTAAGGGATCTGATTGTGAGTCCCCTTATTAATACAAAATTGAATCATCTCATTTCAACAAAATAACCATTCCAAATTATAAAGCTCTTCATTACAATCTCATTAGTTTGAATAGTGAGAAAATCTGACTTTTGATTTATCTTCTGTGAAGGTTTGAAGTTTGATATATATTTTTGTATTCAATATTTAAAAAATTTAAAAAATATACAATGTTAAATAAAATATTAGAAAAAAATGTAATAAACCCTTGATAAAAAATAAATGGGCAATATTTAAATAAGTTAAGTAGGGGTGACATGGAAATAAAGAGGGGGAAGTCAACCCCACCTAGTCATTTAACCTGCCGAGCAATGCAACATGGAGACTAGCAAGGTGATGACCAATGTCAACAAAAGGACTCACACAAGGAGATAAATGTTGAGAGGAAATCTCATGAAGGATATGGATGTATGGTCACCCTTACTTGCCTAGCCATCCACATACCCGTAGCTTGTGAAAAATCATTAGATACAACTAGATGTTGGATCATGCATGTATGTGGAGGGTGGTGTTAACATACATGGAGGGTGGAGTTATAATACATGTAGGGATTTCCAAGCTATCCATATGATAAAAATGCTTGACATTAATTACTACCATGTACCACCTTGGAGTATAGGTCGTACATAATGGAGGACCTTTCCATGAGTCTGCAAAAATCACCAGCTCAACCATTTGTTAGTGCAGGCTAATCTACCAACCACTAGCCACCAATAGCATGGAGGACATTATGTACCTAGGAACTATCTAGGGACTTGACCTCCCTCCTATCGTCCACATCAAAAATACATCACCATTCAAAGTACTTCAACACCATGTGACATCTTTTGATTTGGGCCACCCTATTTAGGGTTATTTGGGTATTTTAGGATTATTTTTGGTTTGGGGTATTTTAAAAATATTGTGGAAGTATTTTTAAAATAGCTTTTGTTATTATTTCCATATAAAAGATAAGGGGATAATATTAACATGTTTTGTTGTAGCTATTTTAATATGTGCCAAAGATGGCAAATATTACTTGTAGTGTTGTTAAGTTTCAGGTGTTAATAAAGGAGGTGGGTAATATTTAAAAGGCCTTGGAATTTTACTAAATCCTAATTGTTGGGTTGTTGTAGCTATTTTGGAGGAAGGCAAAGTGGGAGATAATATTGGTTGATGAACATAACCAAAATTAACTCTACGAGGTGTGATTTTAATTAATTTTTTATAACTACATTTTGTAATCCTAGCTTCCTTAAATTTATAAAAGGGAGACTAGAGAGTGTTATTTTTTTTTAGCTAAATTTTTGCTTGTCTAAGAGAGAAAAGGAGTGTGAAGAGATAGAAAAAAATAATAAGTGTTAAAAATTAGTGAGATGGTTCAAGGGTGAAATTGAACAACAACTTCACAAAAATAAAGAGATCTTATTAGGTAAATTATTTTGTGGTGTTTTTGTTTCCTAGTTCAATTATCTTGCTACTTCACTTGGAAATCTATTTCCTTTTACGTAATGCTCTCCTTGAGATAAGAAGGAAAAATTTAAATAATCCGTATATGGTAAGATAGTAAATTGTCATAGGTAATCTATTTTTATGGATCATGTTGGTATCAGAGCCCTTTGATTAAGGGGAATTTACTAATCTATCTTCACAAGACTTTGTTTGATTACAAATTATTTTTACATGATTACTAGATCACAAAGTAAAGGAGGTGAAGGAGAGATTATTGAAGGAGATCTTGAGATTGGATCGAGAATTTGTTTGCGACAACAAAGAGAAACTAATATGGTAGAAGAGAATCCATATACTATAATGCAAGAAGAGTTTTCAAAAAGGCTTAAGATGATCAAGGAGATATTGAGTAATTTGGTTAGTACTATTGTAGAATTGCAAAAAGACCAAGATGATGGAGGAAAAGAAAAAGATAATATGTACATTGGGAAGAGTTATCAAATAGAGAAAAGATTGCCCTTAAAGCTGGAGGTGAGGTTCAAGCTCAAATCCTTTGGAGGAGAGATGGATTTTGAAAATATTAACCAATTGTTTAAGCTACCAAGTATTGTGAACATAGAAAGAGTTGTAGTAAACAAGCAAAAAGAGGAACTAAAGGAAGAGTAGCCAGTCATGTAGTTTGATAAAATGGTAATTCCATATCCTCCATTTGGATATCATTTTTCATATAGAAAAAATGTTGATTTTATGGTATGGTACACATGGATGTTCAATATAGTGAATTCATGGAGGCCAAATTGGAAAGGAGCCATGATGGGGAATGGGATTCCTTAATTTTACCATAGTCTCTAAGATTTTGGGTACCAAAAGCCCTCTTAGTGGGGAGGAGTGATTCAAAATTAGATCATATTATTTCAGCAAAATAACCATTCCACATTATAGATCTCTTCATTATGATCTCATAGGTTTGAATAATGAGAAAATCTAACTCCTTATTTACTCGAAAAGCAATTCTACAAGCATGCAAAAACAAAAGCTATCACAACAAATAGAAACTCTTTATTGATTCTCTGAATAAACCTCAGTTTTAATTATAGATTACCTTGCAATAGAGGGCTTCAATACATAGGCCTCTTGGAGGCCCTTCTTTAATGATTTCTTCAAGCTCCATATGTTGTTTGATTGAACCTACAATAAGAATGATTCTAATTACTTCTTTGCGGTTCTTCCTTGGATTCTCCTTACTTCAATCAATTGCTAGTCTTGAAATCCTATGCATGTATAAACTAACAACCCATCAAATATACCTGTTCATGCTTAGTAATTATGATAAATAACATGAAATAAATATGTATACAAGTAAGAAAAGTAAACCAAAACATAATTAACAGTCTAACTTGAATTCAACAGAGTAAGATTGTATTTTTTTGTTCTCTCTCCCTCCATGGGGTTGATCTTATTTATAATTTTTCTAAGGAAACACTAGTTGCTATTTTGGAACATAAGGCTGGATGAAAAATCTCATCTAGCCTTATCATGGATTAAATCTGCACAAGGAAAATGCAAGATCAAGGATGAATCATCCCTAATTTGTTAGCTTGTTTCCTTGGGTGCCTAATTTTTCTATTTTTTTCTTTATGTTTTTGGTTAACAGGATCATCAATGATTACCCATCTGGTGCCAGCGATTGAGTATGATTGCCAATGATTGTAATGGGTCACCAATGATCGATATACCTAGGCAATATTTAATGTTTGCCTAAGATTTTATTCCCCTCTTTTATTTATCAAAAGAGGGGTCATTTTAGGTGTCTAAATTTTGCCCCTTTTTTTGAAATATCCAACATTTTATAGGTGGAGATTATTTCAAAAAATTAAGCCTATTAGAGAAAAAGGTGGGTAATCAAGTCTTAGAATTGTATCTCTTGATATTAAGTCAAGGTTTTGAACCAACTCATTCTTTACGAATAAGCTAAATTGTAGTGATTGGATTATGACTAAATCCATTTTTTGATCTTTTGCATTTGACATGTTTTGAAAATAATAAGAGTTGTAGTGCAAGGCATAACTTGGGCAATTATCACTATACCATTGTGTCATGTTGGCTAGATACGAACGAAGTCTTAGGCATCAGGTGTATGCCATAGCTAGCATGTGATAAAGAAGCTCCCTTGCGAATACAAAAACTTATAATCATTCTACTTTTTTCCTAGCAGATAGGTTACTTGATGATCTTGCACAAAAGTTCATTCAACAATTTTAATCATATCAAAATCTATCCTTGTTTTTTCTATTAAAAGAAGAGTCATTTTTCAAATTCAAAGTTACCTAAGAGTCTTATTTTTTTCAAAAACCCTCAACTCTAAATCAAGTTTAACAAGTGACGAACTCATAGTGACTTTGCCTTTGACACATACATATACATATAAATATATATATTTATTTTATTTTATTTTAATTATTTGGGTCACCAATGATCTAGTTAAGATCATCAATGATCCCTATGGATCGCTAGCACCTAAAATTAGATCGTCGATGTTCAACTACGTGAGATAATAAAAACAAAAAGTACACCTATCACTTTGTAATTTACTTTTTAGTGCCAGGTTAGAGCTCTTATTTCCCCTACCCCACCATTTGAGCATTTGACCCTATACTTCCCTTTTTACCATTGATTCAAGTCACGATGTTGCCACGAGGACAATCCACAACATGCTAAAGGCCCATGAGGGAAGAGATGAGTTTTAAAACCCCCTTTTCCATTTTCTGCTTATTAATTTATTTTTAATCTATTTTTGAAAAATCAAGAACTGTAGGATGGTAAAAAATAATATTTATATGTTTTTTAATCATTCACATTTTTGAATTAGGCTTAATTTTGATTTTTTTGTTAAAAAATTTTAAACCTTGATCACGATCATCGAACAGAGCCAAAGGGTTTTAGGATCATCAATATTTGAGAATCGAACATTGGTGATCCTAGACATCAATCATCCAATTGCCAACATTTTATTTTATTTTTTTCACTTAATTTATCACTAATTGTTATTAGGTTCAAGATGTCTTCGAGCTAAGAGGTAGATATCCATGCATACTCAAGGATGGCCATATCTTGCTAACTATCACTGATCAAACCTTTCTTTATGTGATTGGATTTGGAGCTGGGCCCTACATAGGTCATATTCACTAGGACTACCCACTACTAGTAGCCCTATTAGAGAGGTGGGACTCTTTGAATGGTACCTTCCATCTTCCTACAGGTGAGATGATTATCACAGTGGAGGACATCCACCATCTATACCGCTTACCTATGTAGGGTCAGCAAATTTAGCACATGGTTTTCCAAGATTTGATGTGCCCTACTCTTATAGTAGTTTATGGGGTAGGTGCTATTGGTGAAGTTATGAGTGAGATGTTTACTTGGGGTCTTCCATACTTTAGGTATTGGACGAATGACTAGCAGGGTATTCTCAAAGCCTCCTACATGATGGGGTTGATTTAGTGCTACGCTCTCCCAAATACTGATAGTGGGAGATTTCCTTGGTCTTTGTTGCCCATAGTGGCTAGCATGTTATAGTAGGGGATGATATATGCTTGTGCTTCCATCCTACTAGCCCAGATTTATCAAGATCTTTTCTTCTATTCTTTAGGCCATAGGGCCTCATTGTTTGTCACTATTACTCTTTAGGCATGGGCCTATGTGCATATCCATGTAGCTCATCCTTTGGGGCTTCTAGTACTTGGTTTTACCTTACTCATAGCCTATTCTACTGGAATCATGCATTGGAGAGAAGATTTTTACAGCTTCCCATTGGAAAGGATTCGATGAGACATTTCTTTTTACTGAAGGAAGATTGCTCATCTTATTATTGATCAGGTGAGATTTTGACCTTATCACAGTTATCCATCTTGGGATGAGCTTACCACATAAATGATAGGCATTAGATAGGCCCAAGTTCTTAGTGGTCAATGGATTGAGTTTCTAGAGTATTTCTACTTTAATTGTGTGCACTATCAGTTCATCCTAGTTCAATATGTTCCACCTACACCTCTGCATTTTTTGAGAGAGGGAGAGCTACATGTAGAGGGGATTTAGCCCTTGATTTATGCAAAGCTAGATCTCACATAGGAGGAGGTCTTGGTAGAGAACACAAGCATAGATTATGTAGGCATGACTAAGGCCTTTACCACTTGGTCATAGGTGGAGGTGGAGGCAGAGGATAGCAATGCACCAGAGCATCGACTACACTAGTGAGTAGCTGATCCTGAGGCTACTATAGAGGTTAAGGAGGAGGGAGCTGAGGAGAGGGTCAAGGAGCAGGTGATGGCTGACCCAAAGGACATAGCTAGTCTAGTAGAGGAGATAGCTATTCAAGTAGAGGAGATTGAGGTAGGCACCTCTGCTAGAGGTGCAAGAGGAGGTGGAGGTCCTCCTTCATAAGGACCTAGCAATGATGCACTCCTAGGGGATATTTATGAGTTGAGGTATTAGGTGTCTCAGCTTAGCACTCATATGTATATGTATAGAGCTGAGAGAGATATATATCATTGCAAGAGGGATGAGGCTCAAGCCTCTGCACATACGGGGGTAGCTAGTACATCTATGGGGGTTGTTGGTCCTCCACAAGGGATACTTTAGCAGAGAGATTACTATTCCTCCATTGTATATACATGGTTGATAAGGGTACCTCCATATACATCGAGCATGCTATATCTAATGCCTCCTATTACATATGTCCCTATAGATATTTTAGTTTATTAGGCACCTAGTGGAGCCCAGTAGATAACTAGTACTCAAGGAAAGGTTATCATACCAACTACATCCCATAGTTGTAGTAGGATAGGTAGGGTTTCTTCTTAGCACCTGATGGGTTCATCTAAGATTCACAAGGTAGCTCAAGCAACGAGTCCTATAGGTTCAATGGGCACCACCCATCCTTAGCAGGGTAGAGCTAGCAATCCTACACATGGTGGAGAGGGCAAGTCCTGAGAGCACTTTAGTGTCGATTGCTATTTTTATCCATTTTGTTTTAGACTTATGAGCTATATCAAACTATGTGTTTTTTCCTTTCTAATATTTATAGAGAGTAGGACCATTTCTGATACCTAGACATGTTATTTGTAGTTTTATCATTATTTTTTAATGACCTTATTTATTGTGAGATCATATTAGTCATGATTGATGGTTGGTTTCTTTGGATATGATGGATACTGAGTTATATATATATATATATTTCTTGATACACATGATGATGAATTTAAAATTTTATATGTATGCTTTAATTATATGTTTATATTTTTTTGAATGTATATGTTATTAAACTTTCATATGCATTTTTTAATATCTCTTTAAAATTTAAAGTAATTTCTATGTTTATTTTAGTAATATGATATTTATGGAATAAGATTTGATTTGTAAGATAACAGAATCAAATGCATCATTTTCCATTTTCTTGGCTACTTTTATACATGGCTTTGAACATAATATATTGGTATAAACATATGTGATATTATGAATAATGTGAATGTATGGATGTAAAGCACACCTAAATTTTACAACACTTTATAGATGTATGGATGCAATAATGAATGCAAACAAATGTATATGTATAAATGAATGTAAAACATATGGAACTTGAATGACCTAAGACTTTTATGGATGTCATAATAACTTAAACATCAATCTTAATGTGATAGCAACTTATCTAATTTTTTATAATAATAATGGTATGGAATGAATGAATATATAAATAAAGAAGTGTAATAAATAACAACCTCAATACATAGCTTCGTTAATTGATCTTTTTCTTTGGTCTCGTCTACTAGGGATGAAATGAAACAAGATCATGATATACTTAAGTTTACTTATAAACTCATGTATGTGCAATGAAGTTTATTTCCTTCTCTTAACATTCACAAATTAAACATCCCAGGATTATAAATTGTGAGACATGATTTTCTTCTTTTTGTAAGGTATGCTTCACTACCAATAATCATCCATAGCCCTAGTGAAGATTAACCCCTTCATCCTATTACAACCTTGCTCTATTACCAGCCAGGCATCCATAGCCCTGATAGAGGATGCTACAATGGCCCAAGAATTCTACCTATTATTACTTCTTTCTTTTCTTTTCTCTTTCTTTTTTTTTAATATTTTTCTTTTCTTTCCTATCCTAGCTTCTTGGGTTCAGGATGAAGCAAAAAGTAAGACAACCATACTCACATTTATACTCAAGAAATAATTAATCTTTGATTGTTTCAAGATTTTTAATGTGAAAAGTGTATGAGTCTATTAGTACACAACCATATACCATAGTTATGTCTTTTTATCATCCCAATTTTTTTGAAACTTCAACATAGGATTTTTCAACTAAGACTACATATGAATAGAGTATTTATTACTTACTTTTTTATTTGTAAATACGACTATATACATAAATGAATATTATATGGATGCATGTATGATGTGTGAATACATATAACCTGATTAGTTGCTATCCCTCATAATTATTGATATCTAATAATTATGACACTCAAGGTAATGGACTACACATTTATGAACAAAGTGGAATGACATGAATGCATGGGCAGCGCACCCAATAGCCAAGATGCTTCAAGAGTATATTTTTTTATTATATGTACATGTGTGTGTGTGTGTGTGTGTGTGTGTGTGTGTGTATTTGAATTTTTTAATGTTTTTGTATTTTTTGCATTTTTAATGTTTTTGTATTTTCTGTATTTTTAATGTTTTTGGATTTTTTCATTTTTTAATGTTTTTGGATTTTTTGCATTTTTTTAATGTTTTTGGATTTTTTCATTTTTTAATATTTTTGGATTTTTTACCTATTTCCCCATTGGACAAGAATCTGCAACAGGTCATCACGAGTAAAAGGATAGAAGTAATAATGAGTATGGATGGTATGATCAACAAACCAATGTGAAGGTTCACAAATGATAGACACAAACAACTTGAAGTCCCAACACCACAATTTTATAAACAAGAGGTGAGTTATAGTGACATCATCAAAAAAATCCTCTTTAGGATGTAAAAGATGTGGCCCATAGTGCCTAACAAATCAGACTACTAAAGAAGTGAAAAGGGCATAAATCATGATCCTCTAGATAAAATTAGGTCTAGATATCATCCAGATGAGGTTTTGCAAGAACCGTTCATCAAGAATGTCATATATCACATAAGATCCCTAGCAAGGTTGATGATCAATATAGATCTCTATTTGATTTG
>Ga0068628_1000471_pt1 | contig 14273 bp, 12 predicted proteins | sample InSIn2gowninarea_FD_77431 | JGI IMG/M metagenome (GOLD analysis project Ga0068628, IMG submission 77431) | Clean room microbial communities from NASA Spacecraft Assembly Facility at Jet Propulsion Laboratory, Pasadena, California, USA -... ... | reverse complement strand
TAACCTACAGTATCCTAGCCTAACCTAGCCTACTCTATCCTACTTTAGCCTAGCCTAAACTATCGTAGCCAATTATATCCTACTTTTGCCTAGCCTAGCCTACCTTAGCCTATAGTAGCATAGGCTAGGCTAGGCTAGGTTAGGATATGCTAGAGTAGGTAGCCTAGAGTAGCTTAGGCTAGGATATGCTAGAGTAGGTAGCCTAGGCTAGGAAAAAGTAGGCTAAGATAGGCTAGGCTAGGTGAGAGTAGGCTGAGATAGGCTAGGCTAAGCTAGGCTAGGCTAGGCTAGAATAGTCTAGGCTAGGTAAGGCTATGCTTGGCTATGCCAGCATGGGCTAAGCTAGGCTAGGATAGAGTATGTTAGGCTAGATTAGCCTAGAACTCAATAAGCTAGACTAGTATAGGCTAAGGTAGAGTAGGCTAGGCTAGACTAGGCATATCTAGGCTATGAAAGAGTAGGCTTAACTATGCTAGGAAAGGGTAGGCTAAGGTAGGCTAGGCTAGGCAAAAGTAGGATATAATTGGCTACGATAGTTTAGGCTAGGCTAAAGTAGGATAGAGTAGGCTAGGTTAGGCTAGGATACTGTAGGTTAGAATATGATAGGCTACGCTAATGTAGATTACAGTAGGCTAGGATAGGCTAGGTTAGGCTATGCTAGAGTAGGCTAGGCCCCAATAGGGTAGGCTAAGCTAGGGAAGGGTAGAGCAGGCTCACTGAGGCTAGGCTAGAGTAGGCTAGGTAGGGCTAGGCTAGAGTAGGCTAGGCTAGGCTAGGGTAGAGTAGGCTAGGCTAGACTTGAAAAGGCTTGAGTAAGCTAGGCCAAACAAGACTAAGGTAGGCTAGGGTAGCATAGGCTAGCATAGACTATGGTAATGTAGGTTAGAGTAGGCTAGATTACGATTGGATATGCTAGATTAGGTTAGAGTAGGATAGGCTAGGCTAGGCCGGAGTAGTTTAGAGTAAGCTAAGATAGACAAGGCTAGAGTAGGCTAGGCTAAACTTGGCTACAGTAGAGTAGGCTAAGCTAGCTAGGCTAGTCTTGGCTAGGCTATGCTAGAGTAGGCTAGGCTACAATAGCTAGGCTTTAGTAGGTTAGGTTGTAGTACGTCATTCTAGAGTGGACTTTGCTAGGATAAGCTATAGTATAAAAGGAAAAGCTAGAGTAAATTAAGCTATGCTGAGGTAGGCAAAGCTGGCCTAGGTTTGAGTAGGGTAGGGTAGGCTAGCTTATGCTAAAGTAGGTTGGCCTCTGTTAGAGCAGGCTAAGAAAGGAAAAATTATTCTTTAGTAGGGTAGGCCAGGATAGGATAGCATAGGCTAGGCTACCCTAGGCTATGCTAAAGTCAGGTAGCCTAAGCTAGGCTAGTCTATGCTAGGCTTGCATAAAGTATGCTAGTCTAGCATAGAATGGAAAGGCTAGATTACACTCGGCTATGTTAGTGTAGGCTAGTAGGCTAGAGTAGGATAAGCTAGGCTAGGATAGGTCAGGTTAGGTTAGAACACGCTACGCTGGATAGGGCTAAGCTAGGTTAGAGTAGTTTGGAATTGGGTAGGCTAGTTTAGGGAAGAGTAGGATAGAGTAGGCTAGGCTAGGCTAGGCTATGCTAGGATAGACTAGGATAGGCTTGGTTATGCTAGGATATAGTAGGCTAGGCAAATATAGGCTAGGCTAGTCTAGGCTGAGCTAGGCTAGAATAACTTAGGTTAGGCTAGGCTAGGATATTCTAGAGTAGGCTATGTTATGCTAGAGTAGGTTAGGGTAGGATAGGCTAGGATAGGCTAGAGTAGGTTAAGCTACACTAGTCTTGGTGAGAGTAGGCTAAACTAGGCTAAGTTATGATATGTTGGGCTTGGTGGGGATGGGGTAAGTTGCATTGGGCAGGGCTAGGGCAGGGTAAAGAAGGCTAGGCTAAAATAGGATCATGTTGGTTGGGCTAGTCTACGATTGAATAGGATAATGTGGGTTAGACTAGGCTAAACTAAACTAGGTTACTGTAGGATAGGATAGGCTACGACAAGTAAGAACATATTAAGTAGGGTAGGTTAGAGTAGAGTAGGATAGACTAGGTTATGCTAAGGTATGCTAGGATATAGTAGGCTAGCCAAGGCTAGGCTAGAGTATGGAAAGTTAGAGTAAAGTAGGATCCTTTAGGTTATCATAGTGTAAGATAGGCTAGAGTGGGTTAGCCTAGCCTAGACTAGACTATAGTATGCTAGGATATGCTAGAGTAGGATAGGCTAGGCTAGGCTAATCTAGATTACATCAAGATAGAATAGGATAGGTTAGGCCCTAGTAGACTAGGAAAAGCTAGGCTAGCCTAGGCTAGAATAGGTTAGGCTAGACTAGGCTAGGCTATAGTAGGCTAGGCTAGAGTAATCTAAACTAGTCTAGCCTAGCCTAGGCAAGGCTATGCCATGTTGGAGTGGGATATCTTATGCTAAAGCAGGCTAGGTTATGCTAGGAAAGGCTACACTAGGTTAGGGTATAGAAAGCAAGGCCAGAGTAGGCTAGGATAGACAAATATATGCTAAGAAGGGTATAGGCTAGAGCAGACTACGTTAGGCTATGCAAGGATAGGCTAGGGAGGCTAGAGTAAAGTAGGTTAGGCTACGCCAAAGTAGGCTAGCTAGGCTAGACAAGACTAAGCTAGTGTAGGATAGCTAGGCAAGAGTAGGCAAAGTTAGGTTAGCCTAGGCTAGACTAGGGTAGGGTAAGTTAGGCTAGGCTAGACTAGGCTAGTGTAGGCTAGACTAGGATAGAGTAAACTAGGGTAGGGTAGGTTAGGCTACACAAATATATGCTAACAATGGTCTACGTTAGAGTAGGCTAGGTAGGCTAGGCTAGGAAAGGCTATCTTAGGAAATGTTAGGCAAGGCTAGGCTACATAGGCTAGAGTAAAGTAGGTTAGGCTATGCTAATGTAATCTAGCTAGGTTAGGCTACACTAAGCTAGTGTAGGTTAGGCTAGGTTAGACTAGGCTAGTTTAAGCTCGGCTAGGCTAGACTAGGCTACTGTAGGCTACGCTAGGATAGAGTTGGCTAGGCTAGGCTAGGCTAGGATAAATTAGGCTATGCTAGGGCTAGTGTATTGTAAGGTAGGCTAAGGTAAGTTAGGATACAATAGGTTACAATAGGCTAGTCTAGAGTAAAGTAGGCCATGATAACCTAGGATATGTGAGGCTAGGATAAGTGATACTAGGATAGGTGAGGCTAGGATAGATTAGGGTAGGCCAAGCTAGTGCAATCTAGGCTTGTCTAGGCGATGATAGGTTAGGATAGGCCAGAGTGTGCTAAGCTAGGTGAGAGTAGGCTAGGCCCAATTGTGCTAGATTATGTTAAGCTACGGTTGAATAGGCTAGGCTAGAGTAAACTAAGATAGGATAGTGTAGGCTAGACTTGGCTAGGCTTTGCTAGAATAGTTTTAGTTAAGTGAAAGTAGACTATGATAGGCTAGGCTAGGGTAAGATAAGTGTAATGTAGGTCCATATCATACTAAAAGAAATCATTTTTCTTTAAAATTACAAAAATTGAGCTTGAACCTAAAATACTAGTATTGTATATTTCTTTCTCTACCCCATTTCCATGTTGTATACTACTAGTATATGCTATTAATTTTCATTATGTTACAAGGAATATGTTTTGAATTCTTAAGATTGACAATTGATGAATTCAATTTTTTTCTATGTATGGTTATTTTTCGAACGTATCACATTACTATCCATTAGCATTGTTTGTTGCAAATAATATCAATTTCATTTAATATGATTATAATTTAGCTACAAGATTTGCTTGTATAACACAACTTAATTTATGTTTTTGTTCCCTCTAATTCATTTCAAAACTTACCATGCTATATTTGCCACATACCAAATTAAATCTTCATTCTAGTCTTAAAATTTCATCCTTTCATGTTAATGGATTGGACATAGGTTAGATTTGGTGCTATTTTTTAATACCATGATTCCCACTCCACATCATATTAACATGATTTGAGGAAAATCATAATTCCCTTAACCTAGAGTGAAAGTTTGGATCTAATTGTGGGTTTTGTAATGTTATTCAAAACACCTAACCTCAATTTACAACCTCGTTACCCTTCTTTCACTTGGTTCACATTGCCATGGCACCACTCTGCAACTCTGTAAGTTGTGTTGGCTTTTCATAGCCATGTTGTTTTCCTCACAACTGAATATTTTGGTGGAAAACTTTGTTATAAATAGTAATGTTCATCCTTCTATCTTAGAGAAGAGGTATTTCATTTGAATTTCGCTAATATTATTGTATGAATATAGTTTTGTATATTTTGTTACCTCTTTGAAACAATTTATAATGCTTCTTACTCATTTATCCATCCTTTTTCTCAGCTACTTACTGTAATTCCTTGTATGGGTTCTTTTATGTGCTCTCTCTCAATTTCAATTCCATGTTTTGATACTAGATCTGTTAGTCTAACGTAACTCACTCGTTATGCTAAAATTTCTTGTATTTAGTAAAAAAAGTCTATTGCTCTCGTTCTACGCTAACAATTGTCATTGGATATAGAGAAGGAGTAATTTGTGTTGGAGTGTGTTCCTCATTTATGTGGTGACTAGGGGAATTTGCAAGGTAATTTTATTTCTCCTGAAGGGTTTTATATTATAATATTATATAATGCTTAGCGTTTAGATTTTAAGGTTTAAAATGTTATAAAATTCTTAGGTTTTAGGGTTTAGGGTTTAAAATGTTAAAAAATTCTTAGAGTTTAGTGATTAGGGATTAGGTTTTAGGGTTTATAACACTTTAGTAAATTCCTTTAATAAACACATAAATTGTTCCTTTGGAAAAAGCTATATAACTTGAGGATGAAAGATGGAGACTTGGTGTTTGAGCAGTTTTATGTCAAAACCAGGGAAGGTGCTTTGGATAGCAGTGAAGCGGGTTTTCAGGTTTTTGTATGGCACTAGTGAGTATGGTTTATGTACAAGAGGGTATGTGTTTAACCTATTTAGAGGTGGAGTCAGTGGGATGAGTATCAAACAATATATAGTGACATTATCAACTACAGAGGCAGAATACATGGTAGCCACTCATGCAAGCAAGGAAGCAGTTTGGCTGTAGAGACTGTGTTCAAATATGGGGTTAGGACAGGGAGCTATAAGGATAGACTGTGACAACCAAAGTGAAATTTTCTTGGCAAAGGACCCTGCATATCATTCAAAGACAAAGCATATTGATGTTCCATATCACTTTGTGAGGAATATGATAGAAGACAAAAAGGTGTTGCTGGTAAAGGTGGACACTTTGAAGAATATTACGGATGCATTGACAAAATCTATGAGCTCTGAGAAGTTCTCTTGGTGTAGAGAAACAATGGGCATTGCAGCGCTAGATAATTGGCTAAGCTCTCTTGTGGCCCTCCATGGAAAGAAAACAACAAGTGGGAGAATGTTGGGTTGTGTTATACTATTTCCATGACTAGCCCACGTAGTGAACCAGAGGGTTAGAGGGGGGGCAGAGTCCCCCCTTCATTGCGTTGATTGTGTAGCGGGGGTAGTCACAAGGGGTTTGAGGGATGCAGGTAACCCCGCTCTACGGGGTCTGGAAAATTTTGGTTTTGGACCCTATGTTAGGTTGGGTGGACCTACCTATGGCTTTATGCATGAGTTTCGCACATGGTTTTGAACGTGATGGTTTTCGGTCTATGGTATTGGATGGTTCAACATGTATAAATATGTATTGTAACATTGAAAGGAGCATAATGAGAAATCAAGCTGGTAGTCCTGGTTTTGGGATCCAAGGGAAAATCTCTATGTATATTTCTTTTATGTGTTATGCTCTTACATTGTTTATTTTTTGTGTTTTACAATTCGTATGCAGGTAATTTCTATATGGGGTTAAAATCTACAACACACGGGCAATGACGTGTGCAGGTGACAATGCTTTGTGAACCTATGGTAGCGGGTGATGTCACATAATTAAGATGTGTCACATGGCAACCATGAAATGAAAAATTAGGCTGTGATTGAGCAGTCCAATTTTTTTTGGCATACCACCAACAGGGGACCTACCCAGTGATAGAAGACAAAAAGGTGTTGCTGGTAAATGTGGACACTTTGAAGAATATTACGGATGCATTGACAAAATCTGTGAGCTCTGAGAAGTTCTCTTGGGGTAGAGAAACAATGGGCATTGCAGTGCTAGATAATTGACTAAGCTCTCTTGTGGCCTCCCATGGAAAGAAAACAACGAGTGGGAGAATGTTGGGTTATGTTATACTATTTCCATTACTAGCCCACATAGTGAACCAGAGGGTTAGAGGGGGGGCAGAGTCCCCCCTTCATTGCGTCGATTGTGTAGTGGGGGTAGTCATAAGGGGTTTGAGGGGTGCAGGTAACCCCACTCTATGGGGTCTAGAAAATTTTGGTTTTGGACCCTATGTTAGGTTGGGTGGACCTACCTATGGCTTTGTGCATGAGTTTCGCACATGGTTTTGAACGTGATGGTTTTCGGTTTATGGTATTGGATGGTTCAACATGTATAAATATGTATTGTAACATTGAAAGGAACATAATGAGAAATCAAACTGGTAGTCCTGGTTTTGGGATCCAAGGGAAAATCTCTATGTATATTTGTTTTATGTGTTATGCTCTTGCATTGTTTATTTTTTGTGTTTTACAATTCGTATGCAGGTAGTTTCTATACGGGGTTAAAATCTACAACACACAAGCAATGACGTGTGCAGGTGACAATGCCTTGTGAACCTATGGTAGGGGGTGATGTCACATAATTAAGATGTGTCACATGGCACCCATGAAATGAAAAATTAGGTTGTGATTAAGCAGTCCAATTTTTTTGGCATACCACCAACAGGGGACCTACCCAGTGATAGAAGACAAAAAGGTGTTGCTACTAAAGGTGGACACTTTGAAGAATATTACGGATGCATTGACAAAATCTGTGAGCTATGAGAAGTTCTCTTGGTGTAGAGAAACAATGGGCATTGTAGCGCTAGATAATTGACTAAGCTCTCTTGTGGCCCCCCATGGAAAGAAAACAACAAGTGGGGGAATGTTGGGTTGTGTTATACTATTTCCATTACTAGCCCACATAGTGAACCAGAGGATTAGAGGGGGGGCACAGTCCACCTCCTCCACATACACCACCACTTCCTCTACCTCCACCCCCACCGCCACATCCTCTACCTCCACCACCGCCTCCAACTTCACACTATTGACTCCATCACTACCACCTCCTCCTCTTCCTCCTCCACTAAATCCACCTCCACCTCCTACTACACCTCCTCCTCCACCTCCACTACCACCTCCTCTACCTCCACCTCCACCTCCTCCTCCTCCTCCAACATATCCACCTCCTCTACCTCCTCGTCCTCCACCTCCACCATCCACCCTCTCCTCCTCCATCTCTAGCTTCAACTCCTCCACCACCACCTCCTCCTCCTTCTCCTCCTCCTCCTCCACCTCCTCCTCATCCTCCTCCACCTCCACCTCGACCTTCTCCTACCCTCGTCCTCCACCTCCACCTCCACCTCTTCCTTCACCACCTCGTCTACCTCCTCTTCCTCCACGTCCAACTCCACATCCTCTAGCACCTCCACATCCTCCTCGTCCTCCACCAAATCCTCTTCCACCTCCACCTCTACCACCAACACCACCTCCTCCTCCTCCTTCTCCTCCTTGAACACCTCATCCTTGATGGCGGGGGTGCAGGCGTTAGAGACAATCTCCCTAATCTGCCTGCAAGTTCTTCTATGTCTTGATCAACTTCCCTTTCTCTAGGCTTATCAGTCATTAAACTGATATTTCATTTCTTCCTCTTTAAACCCACTTATCATGCTTTATTAACAAACAGTGGCTTTTTCAGGAATTCTTAAAAGAATTACCCAAGTGCTATTGGCTAAAACAGTGGCTTCATTTGTATCGGCAGTAATTCTAAAAGAATTACGCCAACACACTATCGGAGGCCTGATAAGAGGGTTATATCCACAACACTATCAGTGGTGGCTTTGCAAAGGAAGGACTTACACAATACAATATCAGCAGTAATTCTAAAGAATTACTTTAACACATAGTTGTGCTTTTAGAATTCTCTTTTTCCTTGTATCGGCGATCGCTAATCCTTTGGTATATCGGCAGATTTATATGGAGCAATGCCCCGATATGCCACGGACCCAATGTCCTTATTCTCCCATCTCTATATTGAATTTGGGTCCGATATGTATCGGCAGTCGCTACCATTGACAACTTGTCCACCTCTGAAATGACGGACCCGACGACCTCTTTCTGAGCTGTTCTATAGGAATTTCGGGTCCGGACCTTTTCGGTGGTCTTGTTAACTTCTCCTCCAAAATGACACAAACTCTCCATAGACCCGATGCCTCTATATATCATGTTCTATAATACTTCGGCTCCGTATATCAGAAAGCACAGTTTGGAGGTTTTGCTGACCTAACGCCTTATAGAAAGTGCTGAATGATATTTCGGCTACGGATTTCGGAGCTCCCTCCTTTCGCCGCTATGAAGCCCTTCCGATGTGATATTAGATTGTTTCAGACCCGACAAGGGTTAGAACCAATATGGATAACAGTTCACGTCCGCGCACTTCCATTTAAGGGAAAATATTACAGCCTCTCTGTGTAAACAGAGTTATACACAAAACTTTAATAAAATGACTTTGAGAGCCTACGGAAGCAACAGTGTAAAAGAAAATAATTACCAAGCCTTTCATCAAGCACTATGCAGGAAAACAAGGCAATTTCACCAACTTCTTATTCACAGTAATAAACCATCAGAGACGCCTACACATTAATGGAACCATTAACAATCATAGAGCAGGCACTTCATATGTGCGAACATCATCAGAACTATGCATATATTAATCTGAATGCATGAATTTACATTGAAAGACTTTGGTTTCTCATACCACACTTATACACAGGCACGCAAGCCAAACATTCAATGCCTCCCTCTCTTACAGGCTGATTATCAATTCTAATGCCTCTCTCCTCTGTTTACTCTATCTGTCTCTCTTTTTCTCTCTGATGAGAGCTTCGCTGCCTGTTTATTTATAATAATGGATAGGCCTTCTCGATCCTTATCCGATACAAAGAAAAGCATGCTTTACAGAATGATTTAAAGCTTGAAAAGCTTTACTACAGCTTAGCATAAATAGCATGTTTTATTTCCCTACTTTATCCTATTTTTAACTAAAAAAACATGGAAATTGCAAGCTAAAGGACCCCACTCCCTTGCCTGTAGATTTTTTTGGATTTTTGGAATAATTTGGAAGATTTTTCCCCTCTGAGTCATATGCTCCCACATCAGACTCCTAAGGTAGAAAATTTTCATGATCTCCCTATCATGTGTTCAGATCTATGTTTGCCTGGATCCCAGATCTTGTGCTGCAATTTTCCACTTGTCGCTGCTTCTGTTTGTTGTTCCTCTCCAGGTCTCCATACTTTATGCTGCATCGCCGCACTAACTAGGCCTTCATAATCTTCTGCTATTTTTTTTTTGTTGTTTCTCCTTTGTTTTAGTGCTGTTGGCCTCTTCCGGGATACTGTCATCATTAGTTTTCTGATGCTTTCAATCTCTTGGTCCAATAAATCTCCCAGCTGTTGATTTCTTGCTGTCTGCTGAGCTAAGATAGCGTGCTCAGTTTTTACTCTCTTTATCTGTACTGTCACTGGCAGACTTCTTGCTTCTATACTGGTCTCTGTTCTTACTGCCACCCGATCATCCACACCCTCTTGTCTTCTGGAACAGAGAACTTCTTTTCCTTTCATTTGATTGCTCAACTGAGTCAAATGTTCCTCAGCACCGACGACAATACTTGCATTCACAAAACAATTTCTAGAATAAAACCCATAAGGCTTCAGTGCTTCTTCTTCTGCTGTCAATGTTGTCTCAACTGTCACCATAAATGTTGCTGCCACTACTACCATAGATGTTGCTGCCACTGCGGCCATAGATGTTGCTGCCACTGCCGCCATAGATGTTGCTGCCACTACCACCATAGATGTTGCTTCCTCCCAAACTTCCTGACCCTCTGCAACATTCTTTGGCTCACCACCTTCTTTGACAATCTTTAGTAATTGCCCACCATCATCTTGATTGATTTTCTCAATCAAATCAAGTTCTTCAAAAATTGTAACCTCATCTTCTAACATTGTAGTAGATCCACAATGTTGTCCCACAGTTCTCTCTTGGCTATTTAAACAAGCCAACTCTTTATTGTCACTCATGGAAACAAGTTTCTGCATATGAGACATGACTGTCTTATCTTCTTTTTGCAATAGTTCTTCTTCTCTGGAGACAATTACAAGTGATGGACTGTCTTCTTCATCACCTGCACTCAAAAAACACTTGTTAAAATTAAAAACATAAGGATGTTGTGCCTTATCTTCTTTTGGCAATAATTCAAATGGTTGCTCTGCTTTCTCCTTCTCCTCTGTCAGCATATCAGCATGCTGATTCGAATTCTTAACAAAATTCATGGGGCTATCCATTAGTCTTTCTTCCACACCATCTGTTCTAATGATGCCTTCCTGCTCTTGTCCACTGTACTGAACTCTTTCATTTGCAATCTCCATGTCATATTCTGGATTCTCCAACAAGTATTCCAACAATGAAATTTCTCTGTGGCATTGTTGCAGCATTTCATCATCACTTATAGTCCCTGCATTCACACACAAACTGCCAGTTTGAAAATCACAGAGTTCAATAGTCTCAACTGTTGCTTCACTTATCCATGCTACAAACTGATCTACTTTTTCTGCATCCATAAGAACTTCCTCTTGTGTTGTAGCAGCTTCACAAGATTGCACCTTCTCCTTAGCCCCTGTAACCACATCAAAAGTATCAGCTACATTATCCAGGTATTCCTTTCTTCCAAGTAACAGGGTTTTTGAATTAGTCTTCTATTCTGGCTCATCTTCTTCTTGCAAAGGCAACAATGTATGATTGACACCATCCTTTCCAAACTTGTAGGTGTTTCTTTTCCCATTATGCATGGCTTCTTTGTCATATTGCCAAGGTCTTCCAAGCAATATGTGACACACATCCATTGGCATAACATCACAAACAATTTTATCTTTGTACTTGCCCACTTGAAATTCCACTTCACACTGTTCACTTATCAACAATTGATGTCCCTTTTGCAACCATGACACTTTATAAGGTGTTGGATGCTTCATTGTCTTTAGCTCCAATTTCTCCACTACTTCTATAGAGACCAAATTATCAGTGCTGCCACTATCAATGATCATCTGGCAACATTTCCCTTAGACTTTACACACTGTCCTGAATAAAGTCTTCCTTTGTGGCGGTTCAGCCATCTCCTTTGCTGGCTTAAGCAAGACTTTATTAACTACCAGAGATTCTCCTCTTTCTGGTGTATTTTCTTCTTCTGCTACTGCTGCCACTGGTATCTCTCCTTCAGCTGGAGCAACAATTGCATTCCTCTGCTTTGTTTCTGCACTCTCTGGGCACTCAAAAGCTCTGTGTCCCAGCTTGTTACATTTGTAACATCTTAATTCTCTGCCTCCTCTTCCTCTAGAAAAACTCCCTCTGCCTCTTGCATCACCTCCTGTGGGTGCATGCTGGGTTGAGCTACTGCTAGCTCCTTCTCTAGGTGTTGTAGATCCTCCTCTACCATCTTGACTTCCTTTTCCTCTGAAAGTCCCTCTCCCTCTGGCAGACTGCTTCCTCATGAGTTTTTCCTCAGCTTTCAGTGCTATCTGATAAGCTTCCTTTACTGTTTTAGGAGACAGCAGGCTTATCTCATCCTGAATGTCCATCCTGAGGTCATTCATATATCTAGCCACCTTATCATCTGTGTCTTTGGTTTCTCCAGCTCTTATGCTCACTTTATAAAACTCTTCTGTATACCCTTTCCCGGTTAACGCTCTTTGTCTAAGATTTTTCATCTGTCTAAACAATGTTTGCTAATAATTACTTGGCAAGAATTTACCTCTTAACTTTGCTACCATTCGGCTCCAATTCTTGATTGGCTGCTTACCAAGTCTCTTCCTTTCCACCTACACACCATCCCACCAGAGTGCTGCATGGCCTTTTAATTTGGTGACAACAAACTTTACTTTCTTCTCATCTTCTGTTTCTTCATAATCAAAGAATTTCTCCATGCTATTAATCCAGTCGATCAATTCTTCTGGATTCAGTCCTCCTTGATATACCGGTACTAATTGGTTCCATGGCCTGGCTGTGGATTTCAACACTGACTGAAAGAACCTCATCTCAGGAATAACCTGTACAGCTTCCTCCTCTTCTGCTGCTTCAATTTCGGGCTCACTGACATCTCCATCATCTATATTTCTATCTGAAGTTAACGCATCCACTCTAGCTCCCAGCTCTTCTACTGTTTCCATTAATTCAGCATTTGCAATAGGCCGTCCTCTTCCACCACGTCCTCGTCCTCTTCCAACTCTGAAAGCCATCCTTCTTCCGCTCCTGAGATTCAATTCAATGTCAGTTGATGGCTCTGATACCACTAATGATGGCGGGGGTGCAGGCATTAGAGACAATCTCCCTAATCTGCCTGTAAGTTCTTCTATGTCTTGATCAACTTCCCTTACTCCAGGCTTATCAGTCATTAAACTGATATTTCATTTCTTCCTCTTTAAACCCACTTATCATGCTTTATTAACAAATAGTGGCTTTTTCAGGAATTCTTAAAATAATTACCCAAGTGCTATTGGCTAAAATAGTGGCTTTATTTGTATCGGCAGTAATTCTAAAAGAATTACGCCAACACACTATCGGAGGCCTGATAAGAGGGTTATATCCACAACACTATCGGTGGCGGCTTTGGAAAGGAAGGACTTACACAATACAATATCGGCAGTAATTCTAAAGAATCACTTTAACACACAGTTGCGCTTTTAGAATTCCCTTTTTCCTTGTATCGGCGATCGGTAATCCTTTGGTATATCGGTGGATTTATATGGAGCAATGCCCCGATATGCCACGGACCTGATGTCCTTATTCTCCCATCTCTATATTGAATTCAGGTCCGATATGTATCGACAGTCGCTACCATTGACAACTTGTCCACCTCCGAAATGACGGACCCGACGACCTCTTTCTGAGCTGTTCTATAGGAATTTCGGGTCCGAACCTTTTTGGCGGTCTCGTTAACTTCTCCTCCGAAATGACACAAACTCTCCACGGGCCCGATGCCTCTATATATCGTGGTCTATAATACTTCGGCTCCGTATATCAGAAAGCACAGTTCGGAGGTTTTGCCGACCCAACGCCTTATAGAAAGTGCTGAATGATATTTCGGCTCCGGATTTCGGAGCTCCCTCCTTTTGCCGCTATGAAGCCCTCCCGATGCGATATTAGAGTGGTTTAGACCCGATAAGGGTTAGAACCAATATGGATAACAGTTCACATCTGCGCACTTCCGTTTAAGGGAAAATATTACAACCTCTCTGTGTAAACAAAGTTATACACAAAACTTTAATAAAATGACTTTGAGAGCCTACGGAAGCAGCAGTGTAAAAGAAAATAATTACCAAGGCTTTCATCAAGCACTATACAGGAAAACAAGGCAATTTCAACAACTTCTTATTCACAGTAATAAACCATCAGAGACGCCTACACATTAACGGAACCATTAACAATCATAGAGCAGGCACTTCATACGTGCGAACATCATCAGAACTATGCATATATTAATCTGAATGCATGAATTTACATTGAAAGACTTTGGTTTCTCATACAACACTTATACACAGGCACGTAGGCCAAACATTCAATGCCTCCCTCTCTTACAGGCCGATTATCAATTCTAATGCCTCTCTCCTCTGTCTACTCTATCTGTCTCTCTTTTTCTCTCTGATGAGAGCTTCGCTGCCTGTTTATTTATAATAATGGATAGGCCTTCTCGGTCCTTATCTGATACAAAGAAAAACATGCTTTATAGAATTATTTAAAGCTTGAAAAGCTTTACTACAGCTTAGCATAAATAGCATGTTTTATTTCCCTACTTTATCCTATTTTTAACTAAAAAAACATGGAAATTGCAGGCTAAAGGACCCCACTCCCTTGCCTGTAGATTTTTTTGGATTTTTGGAATAATTTGGAAGATTTTTCCCCTTGAGTCATATGCTCCCGCATCAGACTCCTAAGGTAGAAAAATTTCATGATCTCCCTATCATGTGTTCAGATCTATGTTTGCCTGGATCCCAGATCTTGTGCTGCAATTTTCCACTTGTCGCTGCTTCTGTTTGTTGTTCCTCTCCAGGTCTCCAT
>Ga0068628_1000470_pt1 | contig 14274 bp, 11 predicted proteins | sample InSIn2gowninarea_FD_77431 | JGI IMG/M metagenome (GOLD analysis project Ga0068628, IMG submission 77431) | Clean room microbial communities from NASA Spacecraft Assembly Facility at Jet Propulsion Laboratory, Pasadena, California, USA -... ... | reverse complement strand
TGAAGAACTTGAAAGGACGGATACATCATTAAAGCTTAAGCTTACTTTTGGGAAGGATATATTTTATAAGAAAAAATATCATTTTAATAAGCTTTTATCATTAGGGTTTATAAGAAGTTTTGCAGCTAAGGTTTCACTGTGCACTTTTGTTTTCTCTATAATTGGATTTGTGCCTTTATTAGGTATGGATAATGCTGTAAAGGCTTTAACAGGAGCTTTAATTTCAGCTATAGCATCTTTTATTGCTTCATCCGCGTTGGTAGCTCCTAAACGCCTTTTAGAGGATAGCTTGAATAAAATTAACAGCAGTAATTACATTGAGGACATTCAGGTTATAACAGGAGACTTTTTTGAAGATCTGTTTGCTTATCTAATAGAGTATAAGAAGAAGATAAGAACAGATTTTGTTGGTTTTAAGGGCATAACTGATGAGATGAATACTTTTGCTGAGAAAATAAACAATATAACTAATACTATGAATACCACATCTATGGAGATAACTCAGGTGGTTGATCAGGTAGCTGATGGTTCTATTGAACAAGCTCAGAATACAGATAGGGCAGTTTCTATTTTAAATGATAATATTAGGGCTTTAAGGGCTATTGTTAAAAATGAAAATGTTAATAAGATTGAGCTTGAACAGGCTATGGAAAAGATTAATAATAGCTACAAAAATATTGAAAATACAAGTAAAAATATTATAGGAAGCCTTGTAAAGTTTAATGAGGTTAAGGATAAAGGGGCAGAGCTTCAATCTAAGGCTATGAATATAACTAGCATTGTGTCACTTGTTTCTGGAATTTCAGAGCAAACAAATCTTCTTGCCCTTAATGCATCTATAGAAGCTGCAAGGGCAGGTGAGGCAGGAAGAGGATTTTCTGTAGTTGCTGAGGAAGTAAGAAAGCTGGCAGAGCAGACTAGAGAAGCAGTAGAGGAAATAAACTCAAATCTAGCTTATTTTGTTGAGGAAATAAAAATGCTTGTATCTAAAATAGAAAATCAATATGATTTAATTGAAAATGAGACAAGCAGTCTTCAAAATGTAAGAGACATAAGTTTTGAGGCAACAACTTCAATACAGATTGTTTCAGAGTCTACAATAAAAACTATTGAAGAACTTAATAAAGAAACAGACTCAATAGAAAGTATTTATGATACTTTAGAATCACTCTCTGCCATAGCCCAGGAGAATTCAGCTTCTTCAGAAGAGGTAAGCGCAAGCGTAGCAAACTATACAAATGAGATAGGCAAGCTAGTTGAAAACATACATGGATTTAAGAAAATTACTCAAGGCTTCAAGGTGGACTTAGAAAAGTACAAAATCTAGTTTTAGGGACGGTTAACAAAACTAATGCAGATTCACTACTATGCCTTTTGATAAGAAAGTTATTTTCTTATAAGTGAATTGTAGCCATAATTGTTAACCGTCCCTAAAAATATGTTTATAATGCCTCATTTGTGGATAGTATTCATAATACAAATCTACGAATGAGGTGATTTTTTATGCCAAGAACATCAAGAATAAAGGGCTTTGATGCTATTTACCATATAATGTCTAGAAGCATAAGCGAGGTAAACCTTTTTAAAGAAGACGATGATAAGAAAAAGTATCTCGAGATTATAAAAGACTACAAAAAATTATATCAGTTTAAGGTATATGCTTATTGTTTGTTGAGTAATCACGTGCACATGATAATTGATGTAAATGGTGCAGATATATCTAAGATAATGCACAGCATAAATTTTAAATATGCGCTATACTTTAATAGGAAATATAATAGGCATGGACATCTATTTCAGGATAGATTTAAGAGCAAAATTGTTACTGATGATAAGTATTTGATTAATCTATCTGCTTACATACATAATAATCCTAGGGATGTACATGGATATGAAAATGGCCCTGAAAAATACTATTTTTCAAGCCTTGCCGTATACCTTGGGTTAAGAAAAGATCCGTTTGGGATTGTAGATGAGAAATTTATATTGGGCTTATTTGGAAATGACAATAAACTCTCAAGGCAGAGATACTCTAGATTAGTTGTACTGTCTATTGAGTTTACACCCGATAAGGAAGTAGAGTTTATTGATGATAAAACTGAATATAAAAGTTACAGAAAAATTATGGTTAGGGAATTTGAACGCGAGGATATTATACAATTTGTAGCTAATAAAACAGGTGTAGAGAAGAAAAAAATTCATCTTAAGTATATAAGAAAATATGTTCATGCTAAAGCCTTAATTGTGGTGCTCTTAAAATGTTATTGTAATTCAAGCTGCAGTGAGCTATGTGATATATTTGGCAATATTACTCAGGCTGCTGTATCTAGACTTTGCAGGATTGGACTGGAACTAGTGGAAAGCGATGATAAGTATAAGAAAATTTTAGAGGAGTTTGTTATCGGGTGGTGCTAGTATTTTAAAACTTATGTTTATCATGTAAAATTAGGGACGGTTAACAATACTAATACTGACTTTAAGTATTTTACCATATACTAGTGATTGTTTTTATGCTTCATAAATTGCACTGTTATTGTTAACCGTCCCTAAGATATAAGATATTAAGACAAAGAAATTATAATTTTGAGTTAGAAGGCGATAGGGTGTATAATAATTTTATGTCTTATTGATTATGGAGTTGTTTAGAGATGATAGATTTATTATATAGCTGTAAGCTTTGTCCTAGAAATTGTGCTGTAAATAGATTAATTGGACAAGTTGGATTTTGTAGGTCCGGAAGTGGAGTTAAGGTTGCTAGGGTTTCTCTGCATCATTGGGAGGAGCCGTGCATATCCGGGGATAATGGGTCAGGAACTATATTTTTCTCTGAGTGCAATTTAAAATGTGTTTTTTGTCAAAACCATTCTATTAGTCACACAGGTGTTGGTAAAGAAATATCAATTGAGAGACTTGCCAGTATTTTTATTGAGCAGCAGGAGAGAGGGGCACATAATATAAACCTAGTTACACCTACTCATTTTGTTCCTCAGATAACTGAAGCTCTAAAACTAGCTAAGGATAATGGACTTAAGCTTCCCATAGTTTACAACAGTAATGGATATGAGAATATAGAGACTATTAAAGCGCTTGAAGGATACATAGATATTTATCTTCCAGATCTTAAATATTATGATGATAAATATGCTATAAAGTATTCTAATGCTCCGAATTATTTCAAAACAGCTTCAAGAGCAATAGAAGAAATGTTTAACCAAGTTGGCAAGCCACAGTTTGATAAACATAATATGATGACTCAAGGAGTAATTATCAGACATCTAATGCTTCCAGGACTATTATTTGATTCAAAAGAAATTATTGATTATATTTGGAACACCTTCGGACACTCTGTTTATATTAGCATTATGAATCAATATACTCCAGTAAATGACCTTAGTAAGTATTCTGAAATAAATAAGCCTTTAAGCCAAAAACACTACGAAAGCTTAATTGATTATTGTATATCTTTAGGGATAAAAAATGCGTTTATTCAAGAAGAAGGAACTGTATCCGAAAGCTTTATTCCGGATTTTGACTTAAGAGGAGTGTAAAATGCATAAGTAGGGACGGTTAACAATTATAAACTGTTTTTAAAACAGTTTATAATTGTTAACCGTCCCTAAAGTTTTATATGCAGTTTTTTAGTAAACGGTAGACCATACGTACCTCGTATTAGATTAGTTTTTCTGAGATAATTTATCCAAGCTTTAAAAAACTACAAGTTTTTCAAAGTAGCTAAACTAGTTTTTTGGAGGTACTAATGGATAAGATTACGCATGAGATGCGTTTAATGAAATGGACACCTATTATACGTGAGTGCCGCAACAGCGGCATGGCCGTTAGGGCCTGGTGTCTTGAAAACAATGTCAATGAAAAACAGTTCTACTACTGGCAGCGTCGTGTCAGGGGAGAGGTATTTGACACTCTGAAAAAAACTGAATCTCAAAGCCAGACAAACTTTGTACAACTCTCAGTTCCTGAAGATTTTTCAAGAAATAAACCTTCCTTTAAGCCAGATATGATTATCCATGTCGGAAATAACGTATTAGAACTATCTAATACCGTTTCAGAAGAGTTGATTTTAAAGGTTTTGAAGGTGATGTCAGATGTTAAATGATGCATCTGGTTTTGAAAAGATCTATATCGCATGCGGTTATAGCGATTTGCGGCGTGGTATTGATGGGTTTGCCAGCATGATACAACAGGAATTTAAACTTGATCCATTTAAGCCCGGTATTCTTTTTCTGTTCTGCGGAAGAAAAACTGACCGCATTAAAGGACTTTTGTGGGAAGGTGACGGATTTCTTCTTCTATATAAGCGTCTTGAGACAGGCAGATTTCAATGGCCGCGTAATGAAGAAGAAGTAAAAGCCATTTCATCTCAGCAGTATACATGGTTAATGGAGGGACTTTCTATTGAGCAGAAAAAAGCCATTAAACCCCTTACTCCCTTGCGGGTTTTATAGCGAATATATCCACAGCGAAGACGTTGATTTTAAAGGTTTTCCACAACTTTTACAAATTGTATTTTTTCTATTGTTTCTACCTTCTAGATATGGTATCTTGAGCATATGGAAAAGAAATATACAGAAGCTGAACTAATTAAATATGATAAAGAAGTCATCATTTCTCTTTTTATGTCCATGCAGCAACTGATGCAAAATCTTTCACTGACTTGTGCTGAACAGAAAATTCAGCTAGAACAAGTAAATCAAAATATGAACTTGATTTTAGAACAGCTAAACATTTCAAAGCAAAAACAGTTTGGACGTTCTTCAGAGAAGATGGTTTATGATGGTCAATTGGAAATGTGCTTCAACGAAGCTGAAGTCACTATTGCTCAAAAATTTGTTGTAGAGCCTGAGATGGAAGAAGTCTGTCCAAAATCATACAAACGCAAGAAATCAAAGGGTAAACGTGATGCTGACTTAAGAGACCTTCCGATCATAATCATTAATCATGAATTACCCGAAGTAGAACTGAAGGAACGTCTCGGAGATAAGTGGAAACGCCTGCCTGATGAGGTTTATAAAAGGCTTGTTTTCCGTCCTGCAAAATTTGAAGTAGAGGAACATCATGTAGCAGTTTATGCTGGAAGTGATAATCAGACTATTATTCGTGGTAAGCGACCAGTGGATTTGCTTCGCAATAGTATTGTCACGCCCTCACTAGAAGCTGCTATAATGAACAGTAAATATATCAATGCTATCCCTTTGTATCGCTTAGAACAGGAATTTTTAAGGAATGATGTAGTTCTCAGCAGACAGGTTATGGCAAATTGGACAATCCAGTGTGGAGAAAGATATCTTTCTCTTCTTTATGATCGGCTTCATAAAGAAATATACAAGAGCCAAGTGCTACAGGCTGATGAAACGCCAGTTTGCGTAAGCAAAGATGGTCGTCCTGCTGGTGCAAAAAGCTATATGTGGGTCTACCGCACAGGGAAAATGCAAACTGCCGCTCCTATAGTGCTTTATGAGTATCAGAAGACACGCAATACCAGTCATCCACGTGAATTCTTGAAAAATTACTCTGGTATAGTTGTTACGGATGGATATCAGGTTTATCACAGTTTGGAAAAAGAACTTGAAGGCCTGAGAATCGCAGGGTGCTGGAGCCATGCTCGCCGCCGGTTTGCAAATGTGGTAAAAGCTCTTGGAAAAGAAAAGGCCAATGGAACACTTGCATATGACGCATTAAAGCAGATTGCCGCTATTTATAAAATAGAAGGCTTATTAACTGAGCTTTCGCCAGAGGAACGTCAAAGGCAAAGACAATTGACTGTAAAACCACTGGTAGAGGCTTTCTTTGCATGGGTAAAACAACATCAGAATGAAGTCCTGCCAAAGTCAGAAACCGGACAAGGCTTTACTTACTGTCTGAACCAGGAAAAATACCTTAGAGTGTTTCTTGAAGATGGAAATGTTCCTGCTGACAATAATGCAGCAGAAGGCAGTATTCGCGGCTTCTGCATTGGAAAACGTAACTGGCACCTGATTGATACAATTGACGGAGCCAAGGCTAGCGCCATTATCTACAGCATTGCAGAAACAGCAAAAGCCAATAACTTAAAGCCCTATAATTATTTTGAATTGCTTCTTACAGAAATTCCAAAACATATGGAAGATACTAATCTTGATTTCTTAGATGCTCTTCTTCCATGGTCCGAAAAGCTTCCAGTTGAATGCAAAAAACAGAATCAATAGTTCAAAGCCGCCAGAGATGGCGGCTAAATTTATGCTAGTACTCATGGTTTACCGTTTACGTTTTTTAAATAGAAGAATATACATTCAATCATAAACAAAAGGCTTATGACCCCAAAGGCTGGATAAATAACACTTATTAAATTTACAAAACCAATCTGAGATATAGGAATTGCTATTAATATAGTCAAAATTACAGCTGTCTTGTAAGGAACATTGAAAATTTGAGTGATAGCCTTACTTACACTGTACACATCGGAAACCTCGGTTGAGAACATTTCAAGCCAAATGATGAACACAAGCATTATTTGAATGAAATTTCCGAATCTATGAGCTATGTATAACAAAGGTATTTCATATTTAAATATGTATGGCACGTTTAGCAGCATCATTAAATTTATTATAAAAGTTAATCCTGTTAGGACAAGCGCGCCCATTATTATGCCCCACAGCATACTTTTTTTATTTTTCATCTCATTGCTTAGTGGAACTATAACGCCGCTACACCCTAAAATATTAAACCCAGCATATAATAACGATGATAAAAGCCACTTAGATTTATAATGAGGAACATCTTTAATAATATTTAGGCTTATTACATCCTTATTGAAGAGTAAATACATAACAAAGATAGTTAAAAGTACTATTATAAGAGAAGGTACAATAAATGAATTTATTTCAATAAGTCCTTTTGTGTCTCTCAGCAGTACTAATAAGGAGATAGCTGCCATTATCAGTATTCCAACCCATTTGGAAACGCCAAAATACTGGTGAATCAAGGCGCCACTGCCTGCCAAAATAATTGCAGCTCCACTTATAAGAAACAGACTTGTTACTCCATCCGTAAAGTTAGCAAATATCCTAGGTTTTACAACTAAATTTATCAGCTCATTATAGGATTTTAGATTATATTTTAGACTTATTGATGATATCATATAGCCTAAAACTATGTAAATAAGGCAGCAAAGCAATATTCCTGAAAAACCCTTATAACCATATTCAGTAAAAAACTGCCTTATCTCCTGTCCGGAAGCAAGCCCAGCACCAACAATGGTACCAATAAAAACCGCTGCAATTTGAAATGCCAGCTTAACACCGCGTCGCAAAAAAATTCCCCCTATATATTTGTTTTTCTATATAAATATATAAAAAATCTATAAAATAATGTGTTTATAAATTAAATTTTTATTTTTTGGGAAACTATATGTAAGAAAAAGCTTTGCACTGAGGCAGGGAGGTTGAAACAATGAATAAAATACATATAAGAAAAGTAACACTATACATTCTGTCACTTTGCCTTATAGTCACTGTTTCTGCATGTAAAACTGAAAAGAAGGAGATGCAGAAGAATGAGGAAAATGAATTTGAAATAAAAGTGGCACAAAATGTAGTAGATGTTTATATGAAGGCATTAATGAAAGATGATATTGAAAATGCAAAAAAGCTTTATAGCAAAGAGCTAGCTGAGAAAACAAAGGAAACCGAGAAAAGTGATTTAAAAATCAAAGGCTACAGCATTGAAGAGACAAGCGAAGTTGGGAGAAGCGGTTTCTTTAAGGTTAAAGTAGCTAGAATGAGTTTGAGTCAGCCTATAGCCACATTGGATGAATGCAGTATAAAGGTTGAAAAGGAAGATGCCGAATATAAGATAAATGAAGTTAAAAATGAAACTGAAAAGGAAGCCTTTCTTGAAAATGAGACACTACGAGTTAGAAGTAAAAATAATATAAAAACAAATTTATTAATAGATAGCAGCAGTTTTCCTCAATTTGTCTTCTCTAAGGATGATAAGGGAAATTTGACTAAGCAAGTTGTGCCTAGGAATAAGTTTTCGGTTATGAATTTTGGTTATGAAGGGGAAAGAATAGCTATTTCTTCCTATGATAAAGATTCTTATATTGGTATTATAAAGATTGATGAAAGCATGGCTACTCAAGGAGGCGGCGGTGGCGGGGAAGGTGGTCAAGGTAATGGAGGCGGAGAGCAAGGTGGGAAAAGTGGAGGCGGACAAGGAGCTCAAGGCGGAACGATGACAAGAGAGAAACCAATAGGAAAGGAAATGACCTCCATAGACTTGTTAAAGGATGCAAAGGTAGAGTTTATGACTTTCTCTGAAGGTGAAAAATTCCTAGTGGTTCAATATAATAAGCCAACACTTGGAAGATGTATCAGAGTATATGATACAGACAGCGGAGAACTTGTTAAAGAAAAATTTGAAGAAAAGTATCCCTATGGGAAGGTTGAAATTGTATTTTCGTCCTTTGATAAAGATGCTATGAATTTTGAAGTAATCCAAAAGGATATGAACGATAAATCTGCAGCAGAGATTGCTGGCAAATACCAAATAAATCTAAAGGAAGATTTTAAGATTAAGAGACTGTAATATAGACAACAAGGAAAGCACAAGGTACAATTTATGTATCTTGTGCTAAAGTTTTTGAAATTTTGGCTATGTAATCTATAACAGGTAAAATTCTATTATCATCAATATTTTCAGCTGGAGAAAATATTTTTCTACTACTCCAGCCGCTTTCCTCCATAGCCTTGTCCACAACCTCGTCTCCATAGAGTTTTCTACAAGTTTTTAACCATGCTGCTACTATTGTACCCTTCATAATGAAAGTCTCCTTCATCTTTTAGTGTGATTTATATTAACCGTCCCTAAAACTAATACTATAAATTATTGCCTGTAATAATTATATCTTATGGGCAAAGATTTGTTAATGTAATTATGCCAAAACAACTATTAATTTTGGCTTTATTTTAAAGTTTTTATATTATAATCCTATAACTGGCACAAGTGTTATATAATATACTATATGATGTTGCATTGAAAGGAGGTTTTAGAGTGAAAAAATTTCTTGTTGCTCTTACATTATGTCTTATAACAGCAGCTGTAATAGTGTTTTTTCCTCGTACTATAGAACATGGAGTGATTGTAGATCAAAGTCCTGCAAGTGTAAACTTACTAATTTCTGGAAAACTTAAAAACTTCAAGGGTTCAACAAAATTTCCAAATCTTACGGTGGTTAACTTCAAATATAATCTCTTAAAAGCATACAGCTTTCAAGAAGTTTCTGCAATTTCCGATAGAATAATGGTTAAAGATGAATTTCAGTATGATTTGGAAACCGCGGGCATGACTAGCGTTTCGGGCAAAGCTAGCTTTTATGAAATAGGCAAATCTGAAGATATTTCTGTAACTTCTGGTAAAGACATTATAGTTGGCAAATCTAATGTGAAAAGCTTTAAGGATAAAAATGGACAGTTAAAAACCTTTTTAATATTTCCAATAGACTATTCTTCAATGCGGGTAGGACTTTCCAATTCAGGCTTTAGCTCTGTATATCATGATAAGGTACAAATAAAGGTATCCTCAGCGGCTAAGTTATACAGTGTAAGAGAGAATTTATCCGAAGACATTCCCAAGAATACTGTTATCATATTAAATAGAGTTGATAAAAGTTTAAGGCTAACAGTAAATGGCAGTACTAGAACCTTTAATGACAGGCTTTATTTAAAGGGAGATGAACTTACTATTCAAACTATAAAAAGAGGTGGGGAATCCTTCAATCCTACTTACAGCGGCGTACTAGAATTTAATATTTTACAAAATGGTATGTGCGTAGTAAATGAAGTTGATCTTGAGGATTACCTTAGAAAGGTAGTTCCATCGGAAATGCCCTCTTCTGGAGGGGTTGAAGCTTTAAAGTGTCAGGCAGTTGCTGCTAGAACCTACGCCATCTCAGATATGCTTACAAATAGATTTGCAAATCTTGGCTTTTATGTAGATGATAGTACCAAAAGCCAGGTCTATAATAATATACCTATGCATCCTCTTTCTACAGAAGCTGTTAATGCTACAAAGGGAATGATTTTAACTTACAATGGCAGTCCTATTGATGCAAAATATTATTCTACCTCTGCCGGTACTGGCGAGGAATATAAATATATATGGTTTAACCCTGATGGAAGCAGCGATGATAAACCATATATTGCTGTAAACAATTACCTCACTCCTAAGCAGGAGCTTCCTAAATCAGAGGAAGATTGGCTAAACTTCTACAAAAACACCTCCATTCAAGCTATTGACAGCAGTTACCCCTACTTTAGGTGGAGAGTTGAATATTCAAGTGAAGGATTTTCTACAGCATTAAATAAAACCCTGAAGAGCTTATATAGTGGGGAAAGAAGCAAGAATTTTATAACAATCTACGAAAAAACAAAGGAAGTTAAAACTCTTCCTGAACTTAAGGAGCTTCAAGATATAAAAATCTTAAAAAGGGGTTCTGGAGGAATTGTGGTTGAATTATCCTACATATTCTCTAACGCTACAGTGAACGTAAAAAGTGATTCCTATATTAGAAGCTCTATAAAATGCAACGAGGATTATACCAATGAGTCTACCGCATTAGTAAGGCATAAGGGAACTCCTCTAACCGATGTCGGTTCTCTTCCTTCTGCATTCTTTTCTGTAGAGAAAAAGGCTAATAAATTTATAATATTTGGCGGAGGCTTTGGACATGGCGCTGGTATGAGTCAATATGGTGCTATTGAGCTTTCCAAAAAAGGCATGAAGTTTAACGACATCTTAAATACCTTCTACAAAGATGTAAAAATCGAAAAGGTGTATAAATAAAATTTAGGGACGGTTAACAATTTTTGCAGCAATTCAAGTAGAATTTGCAATTAAAATTGTTAACCGTCCCCTGTTTTCGAACAATTATTGTTAACCGTCCCCAATTTTTTGACTTTCTCTCACCATATCTACAAAAACGTCTACTATAAGAGGATCAAATTGGGATTTCTTATTTTTGACTAGCTCTTCTAAAGCTAATTCAAAAGGCATTCCTTTTCTGTAAGGCCTGTCTGATACCATAGCATCAAACGCATCAGCAACGCAAATTATTCTAGCTCCAAGAGGTATATCATCACCTGCAAGTCCTTCTGGATAGCCAGTACCATTATATTTTTCATGATGATACTTAATAATTTGCCTTTCTTCCTTAAGGCTTTTTATATCCTTAAGGGCATAATAACCCTTATTAGAGTGAGATTTGATAATCTCATATTCTTCTTTTGTAAGCTTTGACGGCTTGCTAAGTATTTCTCTTTCAATACCTATTTTTCCTATGTCGTGTAACATAGCCGCAATTTGAATTCTTTCTACATTAAGATTAAATCCATAATCTGTATTCAGCTTTTCTGCAATTTCCTGAGCATAATATGTAACTGACTTTGAATGTCCTGCTGTATACTCATCCTTTATTTCAAGAAGATTTACCATAGTCCAAATAATTTCCAGATACTGTTCTTTCTTATCTTTCTCCGTCTCGTTTAAGGTTGTAAGCATACTCTTAATCTCATCATTGGCAGCCACAAGCTCCTCGTTGTATGCTTGAAGCTCCTCTTCCCTATGCTTAACTTTATGAGCCATATTATTAAAATTATCCATAATTTCATTTACTTCTAAATGAGGATACTTATTTTGCAAACTTACATCGTAGTTTCCTGTGGAAATCTTATTTACCTCATTTTTAAATATATTAATATAGTTTGTAACAGTAGAAGATACTTGAACAGAAAATACAACTATGAACAAAAGCATAATTACTGCTGCAATTACCAATATAATAAACAAACCTCTTAAAAGAGCTGTGTTTCCAAGAACATTGTATTGAACAATAACATACATGGAGCTAGTTGGCTCTATTCTTATATTTCCAAGCACCAGTGCATTAATGAGCTTATCTTTATACAGCAAAGGATTTTCCTTCCCAATGCCTTCCTTCATTATTAAAGAATTCTTAATATTATCTTCCTTAGTTAAAACATTTCCTTCATAGCTTTGAAAAATAATATCTCCATTAGAATCTACAAGGTAATACTCCATGTCTTCAAGTTCTTTATTCTCAATTATCCCAGGGCTTAGCAATACCACAACCATCCCTAAAAGTTTATCATCCTTTAGTACAGGACTGACTACATTCAACGTAAGCTTTTTATACATATGTGAAACATAGGAGTCTGATACAAATGTATCCTTTTCTGCCCCACTTTCTATTTTTTTGTAGTAATCCTTTCCGCTAAGGTCGATTCCGATAAACTGCTTATGACTTATGGAAGTCTCTGTTACTACTCCCCTGTTATCTAGAATAAGAATACCTTCAATTTCTTTAAAATTAAGCATATAGTTCTCAATATTCGCTTCACCAAGATTTTTTCCATCCTGATTTACTATCATTTTTGCAAGGGATTTAGAAACATTAACAACTCTCTCTTGCTTATCAGTTAAGTTACTCACCAAAATATTTGATAGATTCTTTTCTTGATTACTTATAAAAAGATATACAAAAGTTACTAGAAATACAGCAAAAATTATAAAGTTAATGATTACAAAAGCTATACTTCCCCCCATTATTCCATAAAAGGAAGCTTGTTTAACACTTCTAATTTTTTGTGCCTCCATAACTGCCTCCTTTTATTTTAGTAAATATCCCATTATTTACAGTAAAAATAAATTCTTCTTCTTTTGAATCACCATAGACATCAAAGTATCCATTATTGTCGAAGGCTTCCTTCAAAGTACTATGCTTATCATGCCTATACTCATAAGTCTTTTTAATAAGCTTAAGACCCTTATATATACCGTTTGGTACTAAACCATTTTTCTTCCTGAAAACCTCAAGGCTATTAGAAAGCTCCATGGAATCTTTATCATCATTACTAAAATCTACCGGAGCAACAAAAGTAAAACCCTCAACAGCTCTTCCACCATACTCTAGCAAATAATCATCCCCACTCCATGAGGTTCCAAAGAGCTTGTCTGTAATTCCGTAGCTGTTAAGCTTCTGAATAATGATTGCAGTATGTCTTGGTGGGCTCAATATTAATATTGGTCTGTCTTGTAAAGCCTCTAGGTTGCTAGGAACATAGTTAAAAGAATCCTCGCTCCAGCTCTCTTGAAATACAACATCTCCTCCGAGTTTTTTTATAACGCTTTCAACAGACTTTTTATACTCAATGTTGCTATTGTCATATATTAATGCAATATCCTTTGATATATTTCTTTCAGAAAAATAATCAAAAAGAGCTTTAATCTCCTTCTCGTCATCGGGAAGAACTCTATATATGTAGTCATTCTGCCTGCTTAAACTATCTGCAGTAGCCCCTACAGAAATACAGACTATTTTATTTTCTTCTAATTGAGACTTAATTTTCACCAAATCACTGCTTGTCGCTGTTGTTATAACAACCTCAATTTTATTTTTTTTCAAGAACTTTATGGTTTCTTCAATATCTTGAAAAGCATCTTCTTTAGCAACAAGCTCTATCATCCTGCCCCTTATTCCATCTGACTTATTAATATTTTCTTCTGCAATTCTGCCTGCTATTATTGAGCTTGTATCAAAGTAGTATCTTTCTTCTTCAAAATTACCTATTAAGGCAATCCTAATAGGGTTATTTAAATTTATATAAAATAAAATGATGCTTAGTATAATTAAACCCACTAGAAGAATCGTATATGTTTTCTTCATTTAGCTTACCTCAAATCATAATTTTATTTCTACTCTCTCAAGTTTTTGCAATAACATTAATATCTTTAATAAAAGCCGTTTCAGTTCTTATGCTTCCTCTATTGCTAATCAGCAGTACCTTGCTGTTATCGAGCCTTTTAATCTGTCTTATAGTTCTTTCGCCATTGAAATCAAGAAGACATATAGCGTTATTCTCAACTTCATGAGTTAAATGAGCAAAAGCCATATCTCCCTTTCCTATTCTAAAGCCTATCATATCATCATCTTCGATTAATATATATAAAACCTTATCTATAGCAAATCCCTCAACCTTATTTGACACCACTGGAAGCTGTCTGCTTCCTGCTGTTTGTTTTAGGTCGTATCTATATATAGGAATAGTCTTAAGTACCGAGCTTAATGCATTGCTCCAGACATCATTCACTTCAGCTGCTTCTCTGTTTGATGTTTTTAAAGAAGCTGGCTTGTTACTTCTTGTGGTTTCTGTCCTTATATCTACACTTTCTCTAGAAGCCTCTTCTTCTATAGACATAGTT
>Ga0068628_1000467_pt1 | contig 14283 bp, 9 predicted proteins | sample InSIn2gowninarea_FD_77431 | JGI IMG/M metagenome (GOLD analysis project Ga0068628, IMG submission 77431) | Clean room microbial communities from NASA Spacecraft Assembly Facility at Jet Propulsion Laboratory, Pasadena, California, USA -... ... | reverse complement strand
ATTAAATCAAAATATTCAAATATTAAAATCAATTTAAATATATAATCTCTCTTATATATAAATATATTCCTTGGGTGTCTCTCTTCCTGAGTATCTCCCTTATATATATATAAAATATTAAAATGTCAATTTCATTATCAGTGCTCTGACACATGACCAGTATTTGAAACAATCTCCCTTAAAAATACGAAGGAACAATTTTACCTATGTTTCTCTAATTATTCTTATGATAACTCTAATGGTTAAGCATTGACTGCCACATACAATATGCACACAATCTTTTGTGATACATATACATAAACAAAAAAATAAATACTTAGTAGTGTGGCATCCCAGATATCACCCTTACATTGAGGTGTCACACGCTTCCTTAACCCATCAAGGGATTGCTCCAGTTTCTCAATTAAGGATATCGGTGTTAAGGATGTCTTTGGCCATTCTTCTTGCGAAGGTTTCAACAAAGCCTCATGTTTTGTGGGCAGTTCAACATATTTGTCTACATGCTTTGTATTCCCCAACCCCAGGGAACCCAGGAACTCCAAAAAAAACAGTGTTCAAAGCTCCCAAAACTTTCCCAAGTTCCCATTGCAGCGCCCATAGAAAAGGGAACGTTCCCATACAATTCTAAAGCTTCCGGGAATGCGGGAACCACTGGAACGAGTTTCCCACCTCTAGAGAGCGGTTCCCGTGTAACAGAGGAAGATATACATTTAGCACCAGTCGATTGATAATATCGACATGGTTTTGTGCCCAAGACCCTAAGGTCTCAAGGGCTCCCACTCTGCAATAGCTAACATGCTATGAGGGATGGTTTGCGCCGTAGGGTTTTCTTTTACCCATGTATTGAGAGATAGACAGTGCGTTTAAGCTAATATTTGAAGAATAACCCATTATTATGAAAAGCAAACATACCATGAATTTGAAAGGAAAACAATGATAAACCTCTGTTGCATGGAACCCTTATAGATATACTATCATAAAAGAGAGGAAATTCTATTCGTTGTATCAGTCTTGGTGCATGGGATTATATGGACATCCATTTCCAAATAACCTTCATAACAAAACATAAAAATAAATATGTCAAAAGAAATTCGACAATCCCAGTTTATTGAACAAAAATTGTGGACAATGAAACTAATTGAACTAGATTCAGGGACAGGGCACATAGATACAACCTTGGTGGGTCATGAAAAAACGTTTTCGCTGCTTGCTTAAATGATGAATGCAATTGCAATGGTGAAATTCATTCAAAATTGTGAAGGGCAGACACCAATTTGGTGACCTTTGAAAATGTTGGAATGCTTTTGTGCCCAAGACTTGGATCTCAAAGGCTCACACTGCAACATTTCAAATGCATGATGCAATCATGTAATATTTAACAAGGCTTTGTGACAAGGCAAGACTGAAAACAATTTCTTGCATACTGTAGGAGGTATTTGAGTTAGGATATAAGGAATGACACTAATTCTGAGTAGAGTGAGGACCTTAAAAAAGAGATTAGTCCTTGGCTTGCATGGTGCATTCGAATGGATAAGACATCTTTTAAAAATAATTAGAAGGGAGGGATTTTACATGTAGAAGAGAGATTTTGTAAAGGGATTTGAGGAGATCTGAGACTGCACTAAGTAGTTAATAAATAAATAGAATTAAGTATAGGAATAAGGACAAAAGACTCAATTTAAATTCAATTTATCAAAGCCGAAACAAATTATCCATCATTATGCATACTTGGTAATTTCACATGCAAAAGATGGTTCTCTTGTGCCCCAAGAAGCTTCTTCCTCCTCTCTCAACTTCTAGCAGTGGTTAGAGACAATTTGAGTAGCGAAAAACTGAATAAAGGGTAGCCATACATGTTTTATGCCCTTGAAACTTCATGGGTATAGGTAAAGATGGCATGCAATAGTCGAGGTTTTGGGAGTGATGGTGAGTAAATGACGAAAGTAATGGCGAGTGAATAGAATTGACAACATGGATGGTTATGTTTTCATGGTAATTAGAACGTGGATGCTAGATTGGATCTAGAATATTGTTGACCTCCAATAGTTAAAGACCTGAGCATGTCACATAAGTAATCCTCACGTGGTCGGGTAGAGTGTTGGTGCAAAGCTTAAATGACAGATTAAAACATATTTTGACAATTGTCATACTACACTGACAAAGGAAAGCAGGAGGTGATATGGCATTAAAAATCAATCTCGTATAGAGATTAAGGGACCGACCAAGAATTAAACCTCATAAATGATAGTTGTTGATACCAAGTAAGCCAACATAAGTGGATTGACACATCAGATTTGTAATTTTTCTGTTTGGACACAATCATCTCTAGATAGGCCCTGTTGAGAAATCAAGTTAACTCTATATTAGGGTAGATTTATTTTCTTTGATAATTGCTTGTGAAAGTTGTTGGCTTCTTATTAATCTTTATTATGTTCCTTTCATCAAATGATTACCAAAGAAAACATGAAGATCATAGGAAATAAAGAACACGATATAGGCTTCAAGCTAGGGCAAAAACCTCAGAAGGGGGAAAGCCCAGAAAAAATCTCTTCTTATAGAATCAGATCAAAGTGAGATATCTAAGACCCATGACCATAAAAAGACTCCAACCCTCAAGTTTCCAAGTCAAGCCCTCCTTCCACAGAAAATCCATCAACAACAAAAGACTAGCAACTTGTATGACATTAGGATCAATCTTTCAATAAGAGATATGTCATGGTAGAACCATCACATATCCAAGCTCAAGAAAACCTTCCTTTTCTTATGCAAACTTCAGACTTCATCCTTCCTTGACTTTGCTTTTCTATTTCAGAACATATCATGTGAATTGCTTGTCTCCAAATGAGCTCAATTCACCCTCTATTTATACTATCTAGAGGGGTTCAAATAGATGTTTCTTTTGGGGAGGGTCGACTTGACATCTTGAGGTGACTTTGACACAAATTCCATATTTGAAAATTCTTTTTCTAGGCTATAAATAAGCCTATGACTTTGACCAATACAAATAATAATGAGCATGAAGAACATGCTTAAATAATAATAATTTGAGCATGAAACCCATGCTTGGAAAAATAAAATTGATTTTTCTTCTTTTTACATAATGCCACAAGTACAATGATAGTTATGAAGACCAAAGCTAGTTACATTTTCCAACACTCCCTCTTAACTAAGGAGGTATTCTTAATTACACATCAAAGTGAAATAATATTCTCAAATTGAAATATTCTCATAAGAAGATTCATATTGATAAGCCATCATCAAGTATCAACATCATAACCAACATTGCCAAACTTCTATATAGCAAGGCCAAGTTACAAGCTCTAACTCTCCACTAGATTAGAGCACAATGTTGGGAGGCATACATTTGGACACCATCACCACAACCTCTTAAGGCACATACCCCATCCAGATGTTCACTAGGTATGTCCTTACAACATTATTCATATCTTGGATTCCCAATCCTCAAAGAATATCAATCCTCTTTGACTACTCTTATCTTGGATACCCTATGCTATCCTCAAAGAGTATATGTCCACTTGACTACTACCTATCTTAAATTCCAAATCCTCAAGGAGTATTGGTCCCAAGCGCTTATCCAATCCTCCATTCTCCCTACCAGTGCCTTCACTAGACTTACGATTGTTAGTCTTGGCCTAGTGCATGACACATGGAGAATACAGTATCCATCATCACTCCCTCTCAACCAAGGAGGATATACTCACTCCCTCTTAACCAGGGAGACATAACCACAATCCTTAGCTGGTCTCATACTTCATCAATACATCAGATACGTGTTCTTTCATGGAGATATAGTTATAGCTGCAGGGCTCGTTTCTCACATTACATCATACTAGAGCTTTGACCTTCTTGGATGTCAAACATTTTACATCTCATACTCTATCTTCATGACATGGTTTATCGACTTCTAATAACATCACATAATATCAAACTTTGACCTTTCTGGATCTTGACAATCATCATGTAATTTTGTCATCAAATGGTTCATCTATCATCTTCAAGGAGCCAAACTTCCTCACAACTGTTAACACATGCCTTCTATCCTTCATAACAATGTTTTACCTCATATTCTTCACTAGGCATATCAACTTTCCAAATATCAATTCTACCCTCATGCTCTTTCAAGCCATCAATAGTGTTATCCACACAATCCATATGCTTTCAAATCAAATCAAACAATTGTCGATACAATATCATCAAACAAGTTATCTCAACTGTTATCTTTCTGACCTGTTTACAAACTTCTGTAATATGTCCTTTTAAGGAGGCAAACCAAATTCCATCATTATCAGAGTTTCCAAATCACAATAACCTCTAGTCAAGGTGCAAGATTCTTCATGTCAAATTCTGCTACTTTCTTCCTCCGAGGTCAACATTCCTTCATATTGCAACAGAGTTCTGCTTCGTGCTTTCCTTTTTCTGATCATCAATCAATGTGTTCCTAGAATGAACCAATAAGCTGCTGGAACAACTACATTAGAACTCTTCAACTTATTTACTTAAAGTCATTGCCCTAGATCAAACATCATCTCTTTTGGTCACAAGCTTCTCTGAGTTTTCTTCTGAGCCTCAATTAATATTGTATTCATGACGGTCTTTACAACTCCTCCTTTATCCATCTGAGGTAAGTGAACTTCTTGCCATCTAATTGTCTTTTTTAGCAAACTGCTCCTTCCTTCACAATCTTCAAGCTATGCCATGTTCTTTCAAATCTTTCATATGCTAGTCAAGCTAGATAGAACTTATCTTGACCTGAAACCTTTGTTAGAATACCATGAAAGGATAGAAGACCATGAAAGGATAGAGAGGGCAAGGCAAAAAGATAATATAGAGTGTTTATCTTTTGAGAAGAATTAACTCCCTCTTAATCATGGACATGTTCACCAACCTTATTCTTACATTAAACATCAACGGTTAGATCTATCTTTAATAGTGAACATAATTAAACAGGGTTATGTTTCAAGGGTTTCTTTTAGTCCAAACTATGCTAGGGTTTATAAACCCTAGATGCCAAAGTCTTTTAAAACCTAGATCCTTCACAGTTATCAAGACTTGTCATCCATGTATTGCGAAATTTTACTAGAATCCTCCAAAACCCTAATGATACTATTTGATATGCCTTTTATCTATAAGAACTAGCCTTCATATGCAACAACATCAAACTCTTACACGTCACTGTCTCTAATGGATACCTATGCAAACCCTTTACCTTTCAAATGACCATAATGAGCTAGTGAACTTGACACATATCATGGAATGCACACAAAAATTATACATACCTCTACAAATTTACCTTTGCAAACATATGGTTCTTCTTCAAATGTCAACACTCTTTAACAAATGTTTATCTTTAACACAGGTGCCTCAGTTCTTCATCCTTCAAGCTAGGGTTCGATTCACAAAGACATTTTGATTTTTGCAACGTCCTTTGTTTATGATATCACAGTTCTTCAAGATCTCGATCTTCAATATAGTTCTATTTTTTTCCTAAAACAAGGTGACTCAAATTTTTGTGTTTGCAACTGTGTTTTAATCCTGTAAATCATTCCTTTCAGGTTGGCCTCATTGATGGAGTAATTCCTTCTATGTATATGACTGATTCTCATAGAAGTGCTTCATAAGAGTTAACATATATTGTTACTATTTTTTACAGAGTTTTGGTTTCTTCAAAACAAGTCGGCTTCAAGGTGAAGTTCATCCTTCAGAAGTCTCATGGCTGCTACACATTCTTGTCATAGAGGTGATTTATATTATTGTCATTAAAAGTCCTATAGAGTGTTACTCCCATACATAGTTGTTGCCATATTAAAGATCACTGTCTCACTGTCAACAGGGGTTACTGTTTTACCGTATAATGTCGAGTCGCAGAGTCACTGTGCGAACCATTGTAGAATTTTTATGATGCATAGAGAAGCAACGGCAACATGGAGATATAATTATGCCACTGTAGATACATAGATATATCGATACCACTTTAGATATGCCGCTGTAGGGATGACATTGTAGAGATGCCACGAAATGTAAGCTATAAACCATGGTTTCAAACCATTGTAATCTTGCGAGCAACCGTATTAATGCAGACCATTGATGTGGGCCAATGTAACGTCGCAAGCTACTGAAAACTTGTGAGATGCCACACTGTAAATCCGAACCTCAGAGTATATCACCGTAAATGGCAAATATCAGAGAATAGAATGCGATCCATAGAAAACTAAGCGAACCATAGAAAATATAAAGTGAGCCACAAAGCATTGATGCGATTCGTTGTAGAATTCAATCCATAGAAAAATTATGAGCAAGCCAAATCCTGAGATCGGTGAGCCACAAACCTAAGCCTCCATAACGATTACAAAGGCGAGTCACAAAGTAATTACAAAAATGCGTACCACAATTAGATTGATACATTCCACATAGTATAGATATAATTCATATGAAAGATGTGAGCCACAGGGAGGTGCCTACGAACTTTTCAAGCGAACCACAGGTAACAATTATACAAGTCATTGTGATTGCAGGCCTCTGTGATAAGGGAGCCAAAGAAACATAACGAGCCATTGCGAGTTAATGCAAGTCAGTGTTATAGATCCGAGCCACAGGGTAAGAGTAAGAGCTACAGGTGACATATGAACCACAAGGTTGAATACGAGCCAGTCATATTGAACATTTTAGCTGTCAAATTTTATTCGCATTAATCAAAGAAATATAGCCTCAGATTTGATGCTTCGTCACTACATATCTCTTGTACATATCTCTTGTATCATACCTTTAGATATTTGCGAATATACAATTTAGATTACAAGATTGGATCTTTTAGGGTTACCACGGAGTCCTTCTTTCCATACTAGATGAGTTGCAATATGTTAAACCTTTTCTTGAGCTCGGATCTTTAACCGAAGATATAGGTTTTGAACCCCTTGGATGTTTCAGATGATAATGATCTTTTCTGAATGGAGTGGTGCCAGCTACAACGAAAATGAGTCTTCTTTAAGGATGCCAACAAAAATGTGATTTTTAAATTACCAATTTTAGCTACGATATCATGTTGAGAAATAAGTTCACATGTATATTAAGGTAGATTTCTCTTTTTTGATGATTGCTTGTGAAAGTTGTTTGCTTCTTATTAATCTTTATTATGTCTTTTTCATCAAACAATTACTAGACAAAACATGAAGATCACAGGAAACAAAGAACACACGATATAGGCTCCAAGCTCGGGTGAAAACCCCACAAGGAGGAAAACCCATAAAATTTCTCTTCTTATAGAATCAGATCAAAGTGAGATATCCAAGACCCGTGACCATAAAAATACTCCAACCCTCAAGATGCCAAATCAAGCCCTCATTTCACATAGCAAATCCATCAATAACAAAAGACCAACAACTTGAACAACATCAGGAACGATATTTCAACAAGATATGTGTCATGGCAGAACTATCATATATTCAAGCTTAAGAAAACCTTCTTTTTCTCGTACAAACTTCAGAGTCTGGCCTCACTTGACTTCACTCTTCTATTTCAAGACAAATCATGGAAATTTCTTGTTTCCAAATGAGCTCAATTCACCCTCTATTTATATGGTCTAGTGGGGTTCAAATAGATGTTTCTTTTGGGGCAGGGCCAACTTGACAAGCAAGGCCGACTTGACATCTTGAGGTGACTTTGAGAAAAATTAGATCTTTGAAAATTCTTTTTCCAGGCTATAAATAAACCTTTGACTTTTACCAATACAAATACTATTGAGCATGAAGAACATGCTTAAATAAAATAATAATTTGGCCATGAAACACATGCATGAAAAAATAAATTTTTTTTTTTCTTCTTTTTACACAATGACACAAGTAAAATAATATTTATGAAGATGGAACCTAGTTACATTTTCCAATAGGCCCTTGGGTCGTATTACCAAGCAATTGTTGAAATATGTAACTTGGTTTGGTCTTCATAATGACATGTAATTATGATTTTATGTATTTGATGTAAAAAGAAAAAGAAAAATATTATTGTCATTTTTCAGCCATGGGTTTCATGCTCAAGGTTATTTGATTTATAGGTCAAGCACCCATTGAGTGATTCTAGGGCTTGTCTTTGAGTCAAAAAGTTATAAGAGTCATTGTCATGTATGGAAGACCCTTTTGGGCATGTTACATATTGTAAAGAAAAATTCATTTGAGTCAAAATTGTGTCATAAGACCCTCCAAGATCACGTTGGCCTACAAGATATCAAGTTAGCCTTATGAATGCAATTTGAACCCTTGGGAAGCCTATATATAAAAGGCATTTGACCTCATTTGAAGCACACACCAAGACATTTATTCAAGCAAAAGAAGTTGTCCAATCTTAAGGAAAAAAAAATCTAAAAGACAAGTGAATTTCAAGGAGAAAATTGGAATTAAAGTTTTTAGTTTTTGTTTCTCTCTTTCTAAAGTGTAATGAAGTTGTGAAACTAAAGTTGTGAAGATGCATCAAGATCGAAGCTGTGAAGTTGCATTAAGGTCAAAGTTGGGAAGCTGCATCAAGGTCGAAATTGTGAAGCTGCATCAAGGTTGAAGCTGGGAAGCTGCATCAAGGTTGAAGCTGTGAAGGTCGAAGTTGTGAAACTACATAAAGGTCAAAGTTGTGGAAGTTGTTAGGTCGAAGTTGCAGGAATTGTTGTTGGGGATCGAAGTTGCTAAAGAAGTTGTTGAAAGATCGAAGTTTGATGCTGGAAGCTATGATCATCAAGAAGGAAGGTTGAATTGGTCTTGGAGGGATCTTGGTCAAGGGTCATAGGTCTTGGAATTCATAATTTAAAGTTCTATAAGAAGACAAGAGTTCTTGTGGGTTTTCCTCTAAAAAGGAGAGGTTCTTTCCCTCGTTGATAACCTATATCTTATGTCCTCTTGTCTTGTTCTTTTTTGTTTGGTAGTTGTTTGATGGTATTAAAAAACTAATAATGATCAAGTGAAAGAAGAAGCTAATCAAGTTAAGTAAAAATACATCACAAACAGTTATCAAAATAAGAGATATCACTTAATCTAGTTGCCCTAGATTTCTCAACATAGTATTAGAGCTAAGGCGACAAGACAAGGAAAGGAAGCTTGTAGAAGGACCATCAAAAGGAATATCAAGAAAGGTCAAGGCATCAAAGAGGACATCGAACCATCAAGAAGGGATACATAAGGGCCAAAAAAACCAAGGAGCATCAAGGGAGACTACCCATCTCATCACAAGGATCATACCATCTAGAAGCAGCAACAAGAAGAAGACCACAAAGAATATACTTTCAAGAAGGACCGTACCTCCACTCAAAGAAATAAGGACTACACATTTGAAGCATAATGAAGTCCCTACATCCCAATGAAGCAAGAAGAAACATTATCAAAGGAATTAAGGTGATCTCCCTCTCTTTGAAGAAATAATCATATCTCAAGTATATTTGAAGAAGGACATCTCTAGAAGAAGTATTGTCATCTTCAACTATCACCAAAATCAAGAAAGGCATCAAGTTGAAGATACCATCATTTAAGAAGCACCTTCACTTGAAAAGTAAGTACCTTTATATTTATGTCTGAATCTACTATCAAAATGACTTCATTTTGAAAGGAAAGCAACAAACTGGTTGGGTCATCAAATTTCCTTGCATGGAAGAAGAGGATAGTCTGATCAAATAAGGATAATCTGATTCCTGTCATTTGATGTTGATCAAAGAGTATAAATTCCTCACCATAATAAACATTCAATGCATAATAATGAAATCATTGAATTCAGGAGATTAGATCCCTCTCTGACATATTGGAAAAAACTTGGTATGCATATTCTAATTTCCTGTTGCAACATTGCTAAATCTACACTAGAAGTAAGAACGCTAGCAAGTGTGACTGAATTGGCATTGACTCTAGATAGTTTCATTTCATCAAACAACTATCATACCTCCTTAAAATTCCTCATATTGGAAATACTTGTAATGGTGGTGTTCCATATAACTGCATTTCACATAGACATTTTTTCAAACACATCTCAAACATCCTCCAATCTTCTGCCCTTTACAAAACGCCCACCAAATTAAAACCCAAAATTTTCTCTTACTGGATGGCCTTTTTGTTAGCATAAGTTTCAATCATTGGGTCCATTGTTGCATTGAACATTGGTTTTTACAACCTTGTTTAGATCCAACTATTGTAATATGTAACTCTAAAACAAATGTGCATCATTGAATCGTTCTTAATGAAACAATGATAACATGATATTTCAATATCTTCGAACCTATGAATGATATTGTCTCTCATCCCTTAGCAAACACCATTCAAGATTTCAGATGTTATAAGGTTGGAATCATATGGTAAATAGAGTTCCTCTTAGTATAGGAATTGATCTATTTTGTCCCTAACTACTACCTTTTAGGCCGATTTTCCAAAATTTCCTTGCCTTGTTGCAATGCTTCTAGGCCTACACATGCTTTCAAAACATGAGGAAAAGCGAAGTGATTGGGTTGCACACCTTCTCTATGCATTCAATAATATAATTTAAGGGTATCCTCAAATAATCCACTCCATAGTTATTCTGCATTCATGGTATTCTAAAAGATGATATCTCATTTAACACTTTCGTTAAATAGTTTTCTTGCATTTGTAGTGTTCACTTTCACACTTTAACCTTACCCCATACAAGCCTAGTGTTGCAAACTAGGTTCTCATTCCACTTGTAACATTCCCCAACCACCCTGATAGGATGATGCTACTCACTCTAATGTTGATACCATACTATCACAACAACATCAATATACAATATGACTAGAACAACATAATAACATGTGTGATAGTCATAAATCATAAATATAAGATATGCCATAAATTAGGTTTCGAACATTTCTTTGATAAAATCTATTGATGGGTTATAGGTCTCAGATGTTTGTCTTAGCTATAGACTACATTGCTCATAATCTCTTAGCAACGGATCACCCCCAAGTTGGAACCATGACGCCATAAGAACAATGGCTTACCAAAGCCAACCATGGCACATAACTAGCGTCGAGCATGAACAGGGACATATTTCCAACCCTAATAGCCTCCAACCAATATTCTCACATCCCCCACTAGCTAACACAACCCAAGGTATTGCACTCCCTTCTTTACACCTGTAGTCCATCGGTTTGTGCAACTACCCATTCATGGTTTTCCAACTTAATTGGCTAGGGATGTCTCAAATCCATACACCCCTAGGGGTCTTTAGGTACCCTCCAAGCCCATACAAAGACACATATATCTGCACTTATCTCTCCAAGGCTCTAGCCTTCCCCAATGCAACTTAAGGAGAAGTGCACTCATGCCCAGAGCCACCTAGGGTCTCCGAGGTACAATAGCTAGGGATTCTTTGGTTTTCCTAAAAGCTAGCAACAAAATCATCCCCTAGTAGATTCTAATGGAAATGAAGGATGAAAAATTTCCATTCCCCTTCCTTTGCCTTTTACTATTTATAGAATAGTATAAATGTTATTATATTAAAATATTATATAATATTTTAGTATCATCCCATAATGTTGCTTTACAACTATTACATTAGTAAAAGTTATTTGGCCTAGGAACCATGTCTTGGTTCTACCTCCTGACCTTTCCTTATTATGGATTTCACTCTTTCCAGCCCTTCTACAACTGTGGTGTTCTTTATTAACTTTTATGTGTTTACATGTTACTCCTATTAGGCTCATTGGCCTTTTAATGCACATGCTTTCTGGCCTTACCACATAGGAACCTTGGCCTTAAAACACATCTACACATTGGATCACCAACCTGACACATTTATACACATAGGCATGTAGGCCTAAACATAATTTGGTTCACTAGAATAGTTATCATATATGCATATACATTACAAATTACGGTTTTAATTGGGGTTCTTCAAAATTTACATTTTCTTATTTCCTTATACATGTCATATTTAGGTGTGGGGGGCTTAGAAACTACCACTATTCAGTGCTTCCAAGCTTTAGGGAGAGGAATGGTTCTTAGGTCAGCCATTTAATCAACATGTGATTGTGATGTGATATGGTCATCGGGTGGACTTTATGAGTGGTGTCATGGTATTATACTAGGATATACAAGACCTTCATCCATGAGTGCCTTTGTGGAGGGAGTGCTTGCATTTACTTGAGTTACCCTTTGCTTGACACTACTTTTTCCATAGTTTCCTTAGCATTTTACTTTGATTTTATTTTCTTGCTTTGCAAGCTTCATTAATTTCATTTAAGTCCCCTTTAAGATGGGAATTTCATAGCTTATAGGCGTGAGATGCTTCTTCAAGTCCCTTTTGCTTTGATAGGAATGATATGCATGAGACTAAGGTAATGACCTCACATGATGGGGTAGAGCCCAAGGTAACTTGGGCTTTTTTTTTTTTTAATAAATCATGCCTATCTACTTTTTTGCATTTTAACATTTGATACATCCTCTTTATTTCTCTTTTTATAGTTGCATTAACCTTTGGGAATTTCTAAGCCCCTCTTCTCATAGGATGATACAAATACGGAACTAGCATAAGTGATTGACAACAACCAACTTAAAAGGTAGGAAATTAGGGAAAGGGGATGCATGGAAGGTGTTAAGTATGGAAGGATATTGTCACACTACCTCAATATAGGTCTCTTATTTATGACCTTTTTGGATAGTGAAAGAAAATCCCTAGCATGGTCACACTTAACTAGAAGGAAAGATAACTGCCAAGGTGAAATAAAGAAACAAGCATAACTTTGAAACATAATTATTCTTTCTCCAACTTCAATCCATGATCCTTACTTAAATGTCTAATACATTAAATGAAAACACTTCCTATGTAACCATGACTAATGTAACTTATGTGTGTTGAACCACCATCATCAAACAAGTATGTTGATTAGTCAAAATAAGCCAAGCATATGAGGAACAAGAGGCATCAAAGGAGTGGAGAATTTTTATCATCATCTCTACAATGAAGAGCAAGTTTAACTGCTAGCTGGACATAGGAGAAAAATTTTCTTCTACGATTAACTATGTTTATAGATGGGTAATATCTAGCTCTAACTTAGGAAAATGTGCTCACTGTAGAGTGCATGAGAACATCAACATATTTTGTAATCCAAGACTTATAACTTGTATCACTCTAAAGTTTTTCTATTACATTCTAAAATAAAACTATTTATAATAAAGGACATGGGGATATAAGTGACCTTGGTATATGAAAAGTATAAATTGATGTAAAAAAAGGCTTAAATTGACATTCTCTTTGTTTTGTTTGTACGAAAAAATTCAACATGATAATAAATTATAGAGAGATGCAAAATCAAGATGCGTAACATACAATTTACCTAATCCTAATCTAAGAGAATATCTGAGAATATCATAAAAAATGATCATGTTTTAACATAAGGTTTAATAAGTGTTGCACATTGTGTTGTCATTGATGAAAACAAGATTTCATTGATGTCAAAGGGCATGTCCAAGAAAATAGCAGTATCATTCATGATTCCTAAGGAAGAAGTAGTACACTCTATTTACCAATATGATAGCTAGATCACTGACACAATCTCACTTTATGAAGAAAAAGGAGTTTGAATTTATTTGAGTTTTTGATGAAGTTATGGTGTCCTAATGATTCTATAAACATCATGGTTTCATAGGCCTTATCGATACCTTTGAAATCACATATTCTTCTTTGAAAATGTCATCCTGGATGAGAAGTTATGGCCAATTGAAGTTCAATATAAATTAAGGGACCAAAAATTTATGAAAAGACCCCAAATGCCAATTTTTTTTACAAGTGTGCATCTTCAGGGTAATAAAGAAATTAATGGCCTCAGGTGCAAAAAAGTGTGCATTGTTAAACGACATTAAGTAGTGTGTATCTTCTAGGCCAATCAATGATAATCGTAAAACTTAAATGAATGGGTGATATCGAATCTATGCCATGTTTAACTGGTCCTATCAACCTAACCAAATAATGACAAGTGGTAGCGTTTCATATGACGATGACAAGGACCGTTTGGATGAATGACATGTGGCTCTTTTACATAGTCAACAAGAAACATAAGCATATGATGTCATCGTAGTGACATGGTGTCACCAGGGGCTACGACATGATAGGGACAAATAGAAGCTTTGGATTGGTGAAAAGCTCGAAAATGAGTGACATGTGGCATGCCTCAAAGGCCACTAAGTGGCATGATGATGCCATGCTAACCGCATCACATGGATGACCAAGGAGCCCTAAGGACCTAGTCATATGGAATGGGGTCACACGGACCTTGCCACATAATCT
>Ga0068628_1000466_pt1 | contig 14313 bp, 25 predicted proteins | sample InSIn2gowninarea_FD_77431 | JGI IMG/M metagenome (GOLD analysis project Ga0068628, IMG submission 77431) | Clean room microbial communities from NASA Spacecraft Assembly Facility at Jet Propulsion Laboratory, Pasadena, California, USA -... ... | reverse complement strand
GATGCAGGTTCAAAGAGGGGTGGCCACACTAGAGAAGTCTAGCGCAACACCAACTATTCAAGTCGAGGTCGAGATCGAGGAGACGTTGGCATTAAGGACGTTGGATACAGCTTGACTTAAGCGTTAATGACATTGTCGCCGCGCAACCTTATGGGAACACTTCGGCTAGGGTATGTGGGAGGTGGGATCTGGCTGATGTAGAGACAGGTCGAGCGGAATTGAAAGGAGAAGTTGGCAGTACAAGTCGTAAAGGAAGCTGGAGGATGTGTACTACTCCTGCTATACGTAAACATCAAAGCTCATACCACAATTTACTGCATATTCCCTCTTCACGATTTTAGAGCCTCTCAATCATCCATTAAGCATTAGATTGAGCCAAGTCGGACTCATCATATAGATATAGAACGCCAAAAACACAAGTCCACAAACTCCATAGCTCTTGCTGTTCCCCTTCTCTCACTCACATACAATCTCAACGTGAATCCTTCCATTCCCTTCAGTGACCTCCAGTGGTTGGAAGACCCAAGTTCACCTTCCAGGTATCGTAGATGAGCCATTGGAAGGCAGTCAAAGTACCAATCATACCAATCCTGACAGGGAGACCGTTCCATAATCCACTGAATCCAATCTTGCTATAGATACGAGACATTGCCTTTCCAGCACTCTCTCCGGCTATAACTTCTATCAGTACTGTGCTTTGGCAAAAGATCATTCTTGTACATACGTTGACGATCAGAGTTAAGCTTGCTGACCATGACATCGGCAGGATGACTGATAACAGCACAGCCAATACCAGCAATGTAACCTCCCAAGAATGAAACTCCAGTCTGTGACAGTGTGCTGAGTTGATCCTTTGGCTTTCCGATAAACTTGTAGATTTGTGCGACAGTAGATTCGAAGGTCGCGAATTTGACCATGCTGTTGTGCCTGTTAGTTCCTAATCTTTCAGGTAGAGAGTAGCTTCCTTACGTGTAAGGAATCTGACGGCCCCAAAGAGGAACGATACCACTATACAGTCTATTCCATTCACGTTAGCTGGGCTTCATTAACCAGGTTTGCCATATGATTACTCACCCTCCATATCCCTGCTTAGCAACCACCTTACTCCATCCCTCCCTCAAAGTCGATGCAAAAGGCGGTAACGACGTCTGCATTCTCACCTTGATCGCCTCCAAAGGACACAGAGCAATATCTGCCAAGAACTCCGCACTGGCACTAGCCGCCAAAAACACAACCGTCTTGTTTGCATTCGGGAACAGCTTATCACCATACTGGTACTTGAAGATCTCGTAGAACCCATACTTTCCAGCTCCTTGCAAACTGTATCCCACAAAGGTCGGAGACCAGCCAAAGAACACGCCTCGAAGACCTTCTTTTGCGTAGATGCTGCGCCAGGCTTGAGTGTTAGACTTGTAGATTGAAGGGTCGACCTGACGACGGCATTTGACGAGATCGAGGGGAGTGACGGCGGTGTGCGTGGGTCCGCAAGCTGTATTCAAGTCGTCAGTAACAGCGCGGGACTCCAATATAGCTCGAAGACGCACCAATGATACCACCAGCAAGACAGGCAAGGAAATATTGGTTGCTATACAGGTCTATCTTGCCCTTGGCGGATAACGATCCGGGTGTCTCTTTTTGGCTCATCTTGGGTTAACACGAGTGGGAAGGCGAAAGAGTTGGAGCTGCGCAATGAAGCTGTAGGTAGAATTGAGGAGCAGATTGGACGCAGCAACAAAGGCAGTCCCTACACAGAAGGTTGCTGAAATTGTTGAGATAGCTGTGAACTGCTTCCAATGGGAGTGAAACGTCATTGTGCATAACTTCGGCCATAGCTCCGGGCAGAATTATGCTCAAGTGATTCACGATATGTCAGGGCAGCTTAGTGTTACTGGCAGAGCAGGCAGTGTTGTTAAAGTAAACGCTCTCGCAAGAGTCATTAACGATCCCCTTCAAGAGCTTGCCAGGTTTCTCTGGGATATCATATTGAATGAAGATACAGTATTTGATGCAGCCGGCGTCGTGGACCCAGGGCTCACTATGCTTCCTGCTCGACTTCAGGTGTCGCTGGTATAGCGCCAGCGGCTGCGGGAGACTCTTCAGTGTTATCATCTGCTACACCCTCCGCACCTATTGACGAGGGGTTTTGTTGTGCACTCGCTTCTTGCTCTTCTTGTTCGTCGGCATCCAAAAACATCAGATATGTCTCCCATATCTCAATCAACTAGAGAAAGTTAGCGCTTTCAAATCCACGAATAAGTGTATATGTAGCTGACCTCTTTTTGTGCTTCCACAGAACTCTCCAGATACGTCTCCACGCTCGCTCTAAAATCCTCCACCTTCTCCCGCTCAAATCGCTCAAGTTCAGCACGCATACCCTTGCCCAAGTCGTCGAACGTTAGTCTCGTCTGGTGTGACCTCCGTTCTGCGTCTCCCACATCTGCTTGCAATTGGCTCATCTTATCCTGCTGAGTACGTCCGGAACGCGTGAGTTTGTCCAGAGCAGACCTTCGCTTTTGTAAATCTGATTCAGCGTTGTGCCAATTCTGCCATGATCGTTGCCTCTGCTCAAAAGCCTTCTTAATCGATCCAATGAGCCTGATGTACTCATCAATCGTGATGCCAAGTGTGAGGACATCTTGTTGTGCTTGACGATTATACAGATCTCTTATCCGTACTTGGACGTCTGCTAGGGATGCTAAAGGTCCAGAGAGTGAGGGTGAGAGCTCGACTTGAGATAGGTTGTTCAATGATATCGACAGCTCAGCACACGCATCAGCAAGACTCTTGCGTTGAGCGATGGCAGCATCAGTAGATTTCAGTAAAGCTTTCAGCTGAGTATCGAGTGTGTCAAGGTATACACGACGATCAAGAAACCACTGCGGATAATGTTAGCTTGTAGCATTATTACTGCCTGAAGTGAAGCTCACATCATCATGCTCCACAAACTTAGTACTCGTGCCAACAGATAGACTCAAGCCGCTAAACATGCCCTTGCTCTCTGAAGGCATATCCGGTTCTTTGCGCTCTCTAGCCTTGACATCAACAGTGAAAGATTCACTCTCGAGGAAGATTTTCAGATCGGCATCATGCTGCAGTATTAGATGCGCAGCGATCTTGTTAAGCATGCGCTCAAGAGCAGATCGCCTGGACTCAACAAAATCACTCTCAAATCTGCCCACTGCTTGTTTGTCTGGCGGTGGTGGTACAACAATGCCGGGGTTGTTTTTATGCAATTGCTCGTATAGCCATAAGAAGTCACGATACCTTCGCGACACCTCAAACTCTGGTTGCCGGTATGCTTTTGATGTTGTCTGTTCCTTCCTATCAGTCTCTGCAATTCACAGAAACCCTAGTTTTAAACTGACCTTCGTCCTAACTTGGTAAACTGTATGCGAACTGGTAAGGTCGCCAACCTTGTGCGGATCACCAATGCTAATGTTAAAGGTCGGGCGCGCGGCCTGCTCGATGCTCACACTTGGCCGTGTCTGTCGTGGAGCATTCTGGGATGGTGATCGTACTGGAGCTAGGCTTCTTGCTTTCTGTGGTAACCCATTCTCATCTTCCCCTTCTAGCCCTAGACTGTTGATGCGCGATGTTCGTGATGCCGCATTCGGTGATCCTGCATTGCGAATTGCTAGTTGTTCTTTCTGTGGTGGCTCCGGTGGCTCTTCTACTGTTTGTGGTACTGTTGCGCCCAGTGGTCCCAGTGGTCCCAAGTCGTCATCTAATGTTTCAAGTCGAGTTGGTTGAGCACCAAACCTGCGAGGTGTCCTACCTCCACGGCCGCCTGGTGTCTTCACTGTTACTTTAGTGGTGGAGGTCGCTGAGGGCTTTTGAGGTGTAGATGTAGCCGAAGATGCTAAGGAGAATGAGCCGCGTTCACCGATTGTTTTAACGCATGCGCACCTGTCTCTGTGTTCGGGGTGTCTTCTGTATCTGGAGTTGGTGCTGCGGGGCTGTTTGAGCGAACATCTGTGGTGTTGTTAGCATGATTGTCAGTATTTTGGATTGACTTGACGTACCGCCCCAGGGTGAGTCTCCTTCTAGGTCCATTGCGAGTATAGAGGTTGAATTCGAGGATCAGAGTACATAGGACAACAAGATGAAACACAAGCGAACATGACATGAGGTGGGGCCAAGCATTTGAATCTGGGGGCGGCTGGGTATGCACCAACGAGCGAGTCTCAAAGCTGTTCCAGATTGCTCAGATGTGGACGAGGAAAGAAAATGTATTCTAGCAGATATTGCTAGCTCTACTATATCGGTCATAACTACGTGAAATTTCAGACATTATCTTCCTGTGCCCTACCGCAAAGACGCTTCGAACTTGCCCAAACTTGAGCTCTTCTCCCTCTTTCTGAAGACATTCCAGAACCTCAGCGTCTCATCTCCAGCTCCTGTGACTATGACCTCGCCATCCGGACTCATTGCCAAATAAAGCACACGATATGTATGCCCTGTCAAGCTCACCACTTGTTGCATGCTTGGATACTTCCAGACCACGATCTGATTCTGACTGAAACCATGTGTGCTGACGATTTCATTGCTGTTTTTGGACCATGCCAAGTTACACACTTGCGAACCAGTGTCGACTTCTTGCACCAGGTTACCTGTCATAGTATTCCAGAATCGTATCGTCCTATCGGCAGTACCACCTCCAGACGCTAGCAGCCCACGTTGATGTGGTGACCATGCAATAGCTTTCACAGCGGCTTGATGTTCTGTAAATTTCCACAATGGCTCAGTCGCCATACCATCCCATATCAGAAGTCTGTTGTCGTTACCGCCACTTGCGAGCTGACCGTCGTCTGGATTCCACTTAAGACCACAGACTTCTTGCTTGTGTCCTGTCAATCTTTGGATGTATTGGTCAGGTAATCTCACATCTCGATGCAATATGCTGCGATCTCGTGAGCCAGAAGACAGAATATGCTCGTTCCAAGCTAATGCGCCTACGCGAGAGGCATGTCCAGTCATTGTACGAAGTCGTCGTCCAGCATTGGCGTCCCAGATCTGTACATAGCCTTTATGCGTGCCGACTGCAATATGTGAACCCTAGTCAATTGTCAGCCTGGAACATCTGCGATCGATTTCATCTTGCTTACCTTCTGAATCCAATTGACACTCGTCACAGAGTCCTGATCAAGTTCACAAAGCTTCGTCACTTTGCCACTGTCTGAGTTCCACATATAGACACATTTCCCAAGACCAACACCAAGAATATTGCTAGTGCCCCAATCAACCAGATTCAGATAGAAGTCATCAGCTAGTTCAGGCGCATCCAGCACCTTGTATGGAACCTTGCTCACTGCTCTGGGCTGTTTTTGAGGACTTAGCAGTAATTGTTGACTACTATATTTTATTGGCGACAGACTGTAGATGGCTGATCTTGGATCAAGATTTGCTGACCGCCTGCTTGACGGTGTCTTGGATGGTGATAAAGGATCCGAGCCTGCTGAAAGGTGCTTTGGTGAGGAGAACGAGAGTAGGTTCTTGCGTGGCGTGGCAGGGGAGATTGATGGGCCATGTAGTGACGTGTTAGTGAGTGGCGGTGTCCGTCCTCGACCAGATGCTCGACTGCTGAGGTATGGGCTGTCTCTGTGATCCGGCACAGTTGAGGGTAGGTCTAGCTCAGAGCGCAGCACACTAGAGTATGTACGGTTGGCCTCCTCAGCTATCTTGTCTTAGCTTTCTTGTTTGACGTGACAACTTCCACCCAATGCTTACTCTTCTGAAATTGGAGGTCATTATGAGGAGCTCGTTTCTTTGACTTTAAGCCACTTGACAGAGCTGGGGAACCCTCGTCGTGAAGGAGGTGATATGCGGATGCGAGATCTGAATTCGATGGACGATTTGGTATGAAGCTAATAATCCAAGTTAGTTATTGGTCCGCTTATGAAGTCCATTATGATGAGGCTCACCGATCAGTGAAGACTTGTTTTTGACGTTTCCTTGCTGGACTTGCACCTGGGGTCTTTTCTTTAGGTGTGGGGTTTTCTTGTAGTCTCCTGGGAGATACTGATGCTATAGGTTCCGGTGAAGCACGGTCACTGCTTGTGCGTTTGTTTGATCTTGCAACTGTGGCGCTCATTGAAGTAGATTTAGAAGCTGTAGAGAGCTTCCTCCTCGCAGCTGGTGAAGGACTCGGAGAATGTGGTCGAGAAAGCTCTCTTTCATACTGTGCCAGATCTTGTCCGACCTCCTCCATTTGTTGTGAATTACGCGCCGGCAGGCCAAGTTTGGGCGGTTGCGATAGTAAACAGTAGCACAAACAGATGCAGGCGCCCGGTCGCAAGAGTGTAACACCAATCGGACAGGAATGGAAGGTCCAGCTATAGCTTGTGATTGAGAAAGGTGGTGTAGAGGAAGACCTGTGTCATGCACTTTTGTTTATAGTGACACAAGCTCTGATGTGGCTGAAGAGTTGGTGGGTAAGGCAGAGAGAGAGTCGAGGTCTATTAATGGAAGCTGGTTACAAAGCGAGTGGCGGGTATTGACTATGTGTGAAGGGCGGTCGATTGGTAGACGATGCTATATGATGAGAATTGTGAAGTGATGGCGATTTTGGTTGCAAGATGGTTGTAGATCCCTCAATGTGCTTCGTGCTGATGCAAAGACATGGTCCGAGCGCCTACAAGGCTAATACAAGGTGTATGCATACCTCGAGCACTCATATGTTTGAGACTATAGAGAAACTACACTCCCTTTGGCCCTTTGGCTGTGCAGTGCATATTCGTCAGTAGCTTCAATTGTTCCAGAGAGATCCATCTACACTACTCTACGGATCCTTTCTAGCAGAGTCACCACCAGAAGCTGGACGCATTAGCACCCGTGATACTCGTTACACTTCCACGTGACTTCTTATCTGAATCTGTGGGGTAAGTGGCATAAGAGCATTGGACGAGCTTCCTCTTTCATTTGGTTTGCTCCTCCATGCTCAATCGACCACCTCTGCTGTCAATATTGACTATTGCTAGAAGCCCAAGATCCTTCAATACCAAAAACCGCTGGTACGACGCCGCCATGTCAACCTCAGCAGTCAACCACGCGAATGAGTTTGTAGATTTCCTTAATGCTTCGCCCACACCTTTCCACGCGGTCAAGAATGGTGCAGCACTTCTAGAAAAAGCTGGCTTCAAGCTCATAAAGGTCAGTATTGCGAGACACTAAGCGCGCTGCGCACTCATGCTAAACTCCTGCAGGAACGGGACTCCTGGTCGTCAACACTCAAGCCTGGGGAGAAGTATTACTTCACAAGAAACGGGTCAACGCTAGCTGCTTTTGCCATTGGAAAGAAATGGAAGGCTGGGAACCCTCTGGCCATGGTCGGCACACACACAGACTCGCCTGTTCTCCGCATCAAGCCGCATTCCAAGAAGCAAGCAGATGGATTTCTTCAAGTAGGCGTAGAAACATATGGAGGTGGAAAATGGATGACATGGTTTGACCGTGACTTGAGTATTGCTGGACGATTGATGGTCAGGGATAGTGAAAAAGTCGTGCAAAAGCTGGTAAAGGTGGACAGACCCATCCTGCGAATCCCAACATTGGCTATACACCTCGATCGTGCAGAAGACTTTACATTCAACAAGGAGACTCAGCTATTCCCCATCGCCGGTCTTGTGGCAGCTGAGCTCAATCGTCAGAGTGCTACTGGCACGGCGGCCACAACAGAGTCAGCGAAGGACGACAACAGCGAAGACACCACATCTCCACCTATCAAAGCCGTAACAGAGCGCCATCACCCTTATATCGTCCAGATTGTTGCTCAAGAAGCTGGCTGTGATGTTACCAACATTGTAGACTTTGAATTGATCCTCTATGATACACAAAAGTCATGTCTCGGAGGCTTGAACAGCGAGCTCATCTTCTCACCACGCCTCGATAATCTCATGATGACATATTGCGGCATACAATCTATCATCAAGTCTCTAGATTCTGGGTCACTCGATAACGACCAGACGATCAGGGTGCTGGCATGCTTTGACCATGAGGTAATACCATTCGTAGACCTCGAGTTTGAACGTCGTTAACACATGTACAGGAAATTGGATCTCTGACTCAACAGGGAGCAGACTCGAATCTCCTCCCTTCCCTGATCCGTCGTTTGTCTGTCCTTATTCCCTCAGAGTCTGCTGGCAGTGATGCATCATATGACAAGATGGAAGACAACAGCACAGCATTCGAACAGACACTAATATCGTCTTTCCTCATCTCTGCTGACGTCGCTCACTCCGTCAACCCCAACTATGGTGCTAAATACGAAGCCGATCATAGACCGGAAATGAACAAAGGCACTGTCCTGAAGATCAACGCCAACGCAAGATACGCAACGAATTCCCCAGGAACTGCCCTTATGCAAGAAGTCGCAAGCAGGGCACAGGTTGTAGAATTACCAAATGCAAAGGCGAGGAGTAGCGGTGTGCCTTTACAGATGTTTGTTGTGAGGAACGATAGCCCATGTGGATCTACAATAGGTCCTCTTATATCTGCAAAGCTAGGTGTGAGGACGCTGGATCTAGGAAATCCAATCCTGAGCATGCACTCCATCCGAGAGACAGGTGGCTGCTACGATGTGGCGCACGGCATTGCATTATTTGAGAGCTTCTACAGGAACTACAACGAGCTCGAGAGCAAGATCATAGTAGACTGAAGACGTAGTCTTTGCACCTGCAGCTGGTTCGTAATTATGGTAGCGCCGCATGGTAGAGGAAAGGTGGCCAATATCAGCTTTGTTATGCAGGAAATATACAAGCTTGAGATGAGCTTTAAGTTACATAGCTCTGCCCTAAGAATTCTGATGATGCGTAGATTGTTGACTCTGCCCGAAGTTCTCCAATGAGCCGGACATCGTCACAAATATCATCCATAAAGCATCTCCAAGTGTATAACGAAAATTTTGATATAATCACAATGATTTCAGCAACTGCTATCTAACCGGACGTCTTAGAGATTTTTTGAGAGTCCCGTTAGCGAAAAAGAGTGCTGGCATTCCTTCTAGGCACGTAAAAATAATGATCGATATGCTGTAGAGTTTTCAAAGCGTTCGAAGGTAAGGATTGCGCCTGCAGAAAAGAAGAAGAAGAAGAAGAAGAAGAAGTTTGAGAGTTTCGACAAGTCTAGGACCGGTCGGAGGATTTCCGCTGGTTTCATGGGGAACATTTTCCAGCAGAAGAAAACATCTCATTGATCAAGATTTAGCAGTTGCTTATACATCAAATATGGCGCTACAAGGAGAGCAAAGTCTTGCAAGAGCAGTGACTCGACTTTTGAGTAGGTGGTTAAGACTTACCGTGCAAGATTGCGCTAACACGACCTTCAAGACCACACATCATCACCATCAGTATGCACGTCCTGTCAGAGAACATTGCGGCGACGACAATATGCTACAGCAGCAACAGCGATACAAAGCAAAGATCCAGCGCCCGCACCCTCGACGTCTTCACTCCAACCTCCATCTCATGCCACCTCTTTTACCGCGCTACGCCCTGCCTATCAAATGAAAGCCGGCGTCGTGCTTTCCCGCCCACCTCAGATAACCCGTGACCTACATCCTTTCGAAAAAGCTTTCTACTTTTACCAGCGCCGACTGAACGAACGTCTGGTTCTTCCCTTCACACGCTACTTCTATTACAAAAAGGGTACTCCAGCGGATAAAGAATGGAAGCGCAAGATTCGGGAACGCCAGACACCGGCTAGAGATATCGGTGTATACAACGCGTACAGTAAACAAGGATGGGCTGATGAGCTGTTGGTTGGAGCACAGGAAAGCGAGCCCGAAAACCAAGTAGGTGCATTGTTGAGGGATGCAGAAACACCAGCGGAGACAGCGGCAGCAAAAGAAGGACAATCGGAATTGACCTTAAAGACGAGAGATGATGTGGACAGGCCGATGAGTCGAGTGTCTGAAGCAGATGTGCAGGGTGATCAGAAAAGCTTGAACAGGTTATTGCAGAGGACGCTGTTTCTGTTGGTCAAGAGCAAGGATGGGCGATGGACTTTTCCAAGCGCGGATTTGGTCAGGACAGAAAACTTTCACACGGTACGTGGTTTATGAGGTATCAGGAATGTGCTAGTGCTAATAGTGCTCAGGCTGCGGAGCGTATTCTTGTCGAATCCGCTGGTGTAAACATGAATACCTGGATTGTGGGCAACCACCCTGTTGGCCACTACACATACGACTTTCCTAAGGTCATTGTAAACGAAGAGCGAAAGACCAAGGAGTTGGGCGAGAAGATTTGGTTCATGAAGGCTCGAATAATGGCTGGACAGGCGAATCTGGGGGCTAACACACTGGGCTACGAAGAGTTTAAGTGGCTGAGCAAGGAAGAGATAAAACAGGTTGTCACACCAAGATACTGGAAGTTCTGTGAAGATATGCTCGGCGATCGATGAAATAATGAACGAAATTGTACAATCAGGACTAGGGAAATTAAGGCATTGTGTGGCGTGGAAATCGGATGACCTATACCAGGGACGATGGAATGGAAGTTATAGACAGCAGCGATCGATCATATTATCTTCGAGTCCATTACGGTGCGGTCCTTCTTCACGATCATACGGAGTTGTCTGCCCTTCTGTCCTAGAAATATCCCACTTCTCAGTCTTTCCGTAAAAAGCTCATACGCTGGATAATCTGTGATCAGGATTAGCCAAGCTCAGCGTAGGACAAGGAAGGCTTTTACTTACAGCCATTCACAAATTCGACGACTTGCGCGTCACTCATACCCCTCCCCTTAGCCTCACGCATCTTCGCCTCCTGCTCTAAGCGCCAATCATAAACATAATGTGTATCCTCCGCATCACTAGGCGCGCGATCAGCACAGGCCTCGGGACGATACTACAGGCAATCATATTGAACTTACATATGCACGAAAGCGTCCAGGTGGCTCAAGGTCTATCAGCAAGCGTCACGCCTCTATCTCGTCGTCTCCACTTACTTGGTCATCTCATCATACTGCCTCAGCGCTTCATTCACAAACATTACATCCTCGAGTCTCTGTTTCGCTAGTCTTCCCCTTACGCCTCCATTCGCATCCTTTTCTTCTTGCACTGCTTCCTTCCACTTCTCTTCCACCTGCTGCTTTGTCAATGGTCGAAAGCCAACACACCACCCTTCGAAGATCACAACCTCGACCTTCTCATCGCCTTTTGCATTCACTAGGCGCCATTCTTCTTCAGATACCCTGTCGCCCTTGCCATCGTGCATCGACTTGTCGTAGAATGGTATTCGAATATCATCCTCTCGATGCTTTAATGCCCGAAACAACTCACTACCAAGCGCGACATCGTGTGTGCTTGGCTCGCCACGATGTTGTATTAGTGGGTTTTGAGGATGCGCAGAAGCTAGCTCAACTTGTGCTTCGCGAGTGAGGTAAAGGTCGTCAATGGAAAGTGTGATAGTTGGCAGGTTATATGGTGGGGAGCGGAGGGTTGTTTCTAGTGCCATAACCTCGAATACACATCAGGAAACAGCCAGATAAAGGATGTTGAGAAATCACAATACCAGAGTAGTCTTTCCAACTCCTTGCACGCCGTTCAGACCAATGAAGAACGGTGCGTCACCATGCTTTTTGTGTGCTTCTAGATGTTGTAGGATGAAGGGTATCACGATCTCAGACTTGTCATCTAGTACCGGCGCCATATCCTTGGTCTGAGTATAGCCTGTGGGCCTCGTTCGAAACGATCTAAATGACTTTTGTAGACTGCTATGATAGAAGACCGATATTGCAGGCCTGCTATGTCTCAATAGCAAGAGCATTGATGTTGCAACTGAGACCGTTCTGAAACAGCCGCAGCTTCCCCGCCCCACATTGCGGCAGTTCCCCACACCGAGGTATGTTTCTCGTAACCGAGCGTGACGTTCTATTAAGCACGCTGGAGACTCTACCCTCCCTACAACGCAATTCACACATACAGAATGACTGAGCAATTACGTTTCGACGGTCAGACAGTGGTCATCACAGGTGCCGGAGGAGGTCTGGGAAGAGGTGAGTGTCTGCTCATGATAGATCTTGAGAACTCTGCTAACAGTCCCCAGCTTATGCTCTCCTCTTTGGTTCTCGAGGCGCCAATGTCGTTGTCAATGACCTTGGTGGTTCATTCAAGGGAGAGGGAAAGTCCTCCCAGGTATGAGTAAGCAGACCGAATCTCGTGGTACTCTACTGACAGCTCGCATTACAGGCAGCGGACGAAGTGGTGAAGCAGATCAAGGACGCCGGTGGTAAAGCAGTCGCCAACTACGACAGTGTAGAGAATGGTGAAGCGATCATCGAGACGGCAATCAAGACGTTTGGCGGGATTCATGTGTTAGTCAACAATGCTGGTATCCTTCGTGATGTCAGTTTCAAGAACATGAAGGACGACGATTGGGACTTGATCATGAAAGTTCACGTCACTGGAGCTTACAAGGTATGGTAGTATGTCAGGAATATCGTGTATCCACAGGCCTGATCATTCTATAGTGCTCGAAAGCTGCATGGCCGCACTTCAGGAAACAAAAGTACGGACGAATCATCAATACTGCATCCGCAGCTGGTTTGTTTGGTAGCTTCGGTCAATGCAACTACTCCGGTATGTCAGACGATACATAGCCATGAATTCATAGCTGACCATCACAAACAGCTGCCAAGCTCGCCATGGTAGGCTTTACCGAAACACTAGCAAAGGAAGGCTTCAAGTACAACATCCTCTGCAACGTCATCGCCCCAATCGCTGCCTCGCGCATGACAGAGACAGTTATGCCCCCTGACGCCCTCAAGCAACTTACACCCGATTTCGTTGTGCCTCTCGTGGCCAAGCTAGTGCACAAGTCGAACAAAGAGACAGGAGCTATCTTCGAAGCAGGAGGTGGACATATGGCCAAGCTACGATGGGAGCGTGCTAAAGGTCTGCTACTCAAACCCGACGATTCGATGCATGCCGGAACTATCATTGCAAACTGGGACAAGATCAAGGACTATTCAGAGCCACAATATCCTACTGGTGTAGCAGACTTTATGGGTCTCCTCGAAACAGCAATGAAGATGGACAGTAACAAGCCTGCTGACAAGCTCGACTTCAAGGGCAAGGTCGCCATCATCACAGGTGGAGGTGCAGGGTAAGTCTGGTCAATACGATGTTGCGAATCTAGCTGACATTTTACCAGTATCGGTCGGGCGTACTGTCTTCTCTTCTCCAAGCTAGGCGCAAAGGTCGTTGTCAACGACCTGATGAACCCAGACGATGTCGTCAACGAGATCAAGAAAGCAGGAGGTGAGGCCGTGCCTGCAAAATTCAGCTGTGAGGATGGTGAAGCGATCATCAAAGCGGCCATGGACGCTTACGGTGCCGTCCACATATTGGTTAACAACGCAGGTATTCTCCGTGACAAGGCTTTCACAAACATGACCGACGATCTCTGGAACCCCGTAATGGCGACACATGCTCGTGGTACATACAAGTGCACGAAAGCTGCATGGCCTATCTTTCTCAAGCAAAAGTATGGTCGTGTTTTGAACACTACGAGTACTAGTGGAATCTACGGCAACTTTGGACAAGCCAACTACTCCGCCGCCAAGTGTGCCATCCTCGGCTTTTCGCGAGCATTGGCTCTCGAAGGCAAGAAGTACAATATTCTCGTTAACACCATCGCTCCCAACGCCGGAACAGCCATGACACGCACGATTATGCCAGAGGAGATGGTGCAAGCCTTCAAGCCAGATTACATAGCGCCTCTAGTTGCAGCTTTGTGCTCCGACAAAGTGCCATCAGCAGATGCTACAGGGGGTCTTTACGAAGTCGGTAGTGGCTGGCAAGGACAGACGAGGTGGCAGCGAAGCAAAGGATATGGCTTCCCCATCGATGTCAAGCTTACACCGGAACATGTCGTTGAGAAGTGGGACCGTATTGCGACTTTTGATGAGAAGGCGGACAATCCGTTTAGCAGTCAAGAGGGATTGAAGAGCATCATGGCAAATTCTAGCAACAAGTCTGGTGGTCAAAGTAAGCTATGATCGCTTTTGATTTTTGTAGTTGTAGCTATTTATACTGAATAATTCTTGTCTTTTACACAGCTGCGGACGACACGAGTAGTGATGATAGTGAGACCAACGAAGATCAAGAGCATTACCTTGCTATGATCGAAACAGCAATGTCTGCCACAAACGAGGGAACCGAATCTGTCTTGACGAGCAGAGATACGATACTTTACAGTACGTCCCGCCTGCCCCTCCCTTTTCGCACACTGTCCTGCTCATTCAACTACATCGCATCGAGTCACTATGTTGCTTTATTCGCCTGCGCCTGTCTGACCATTCCAAAACAGATCTCGGT
>Ga0068628_1000461_pt1 | contig 14343 bp, 15 predicted proteins | sample InSIn2gowninarea_FD_77431 | JGI IMG/M metagenome (GOLD analysis project Ga0068628, IMG submission 77431) | Clean room microbial communities from NASA Spacecraft Assembly Facility at Jet Propulsion Laboratory, Pasadena, California, USA -... ... | reverse complement strand
TTCCCCATCAAATGAGGTTGCAAACTCTATACATGCCTTCTCATTATGCCCACTGAATTTAGTAAAAAATGAAGTCCAATGATTTGTTTCTAATAGTTCTAAACAATGTTGGTGTACTGTAATAATACTAAACTATTCTGGTTCAACTCTAGACACCATTTTGAAAAAAAACAATTCTTTCTTGATTATTCCTTCTGTAATAAAAAAAACTCCGATCAGGAATTTTCTAGCTCACTGTGTTTTTTTTTATATTTTATTATTATTATTATTATTATTTTTGTTACGTGAAAACTTTGTTTTAAATTTCCCATATGCCTCATCAAATTAAATCAATCCCTAAACATTCGATTTCGAAGGTCTGAGCATTCAATTTTGATTATTTTCTAAATATAACTGATTTGATCACATAAAATCTCGCATTTTGTGGTGGAAGAAGTAAATGTTGGCATGAAAGTTGATTTCTGTTCATTTAGGAGATAAGCACAACCATGGTTCAATTCTAACAAAGAAGTTTTCAACAAAAGAATACCATTTTCCTCAATCTGGGCATAGAAATAGGGCTTACCTCTTCCAACGCAGCAAAATCCCTCTAGAGCGACTTCTCTGTTTTCATCCCACAACAACCTCTGCATTTTTTTACTTAGCAATCCCTACAAGCTCTGTGTACTACGAAAACTTTTCACTCTCTGCATTTAACTTCAGCAACTCTTTCAGGCTCAACATTCAATTTTGACACAACAGGTTCTACAACAACCCTTCACAACAACATTCAATTTGACAAGCTCTGTATTGGTGTGTTAACTATAGTCTTGGTGTTTTTAAATTGACATCATTTTCACTTGATAACCATACAACTATACACAACAGACTCTTCAACAGACACTACAATTGTAAATTCTTTCTGGGCAATCATTTTTTTTTCAACACTCAGCAAACAACGACTTCCTCACAAGGCATTTTGAATTTTGTATATGGCTTCCTTGATTTTATTACCCACATTGTAATTCAAATTATGAATTGTCAACAATATGACTTGTTCACCATCGCATAGTCCTGTAGGTGTCAAGAAAGACATAATTGAATCCTCTAGGTGTCATTTTGATATCATTTTTCCAACAAAATGACTTCTTTTCACTCTTATGATATCTCTATTTACCACATATTTATGATTGCTTTTTAATCCCTATGCATCTTATATGTTGAAAAATGGAATTGTCAATATATAAAAAAAAATATCATGTAATTTTATCATGCCTTATACTTATGCTCTGTTCAGACTCTTTGTACCTTCTTATGACTACCCTGTACCATAGAAATAATTGCCCATCCTGCTGCCTCTTTTGAAAAATGATTGTATTTGCCCATGTTATGATGTTTTATCATTCTTCAAAGGAGCATGTAGGGTTCATAAATGGTGTTTTAAAAGAATAGGTTTAAGGTAAATGAATGACATGGTAAGTAGGGTAAATGAATTAAATGAATGTCATGGTAGGATAAATGAATTAAACGAATAACTATAATTAATCAAATAAATACATTATCATTACTTTAAAATGACAATTTTTTTTTCAAAATTAAAGCCTTAAAAATATTTTTTTATTACTGATTTTGTAATGACTTCCTTAATCATGGTTTTTGTAGTAGTTGAAGCTTCTTCTTTCTATCCTTCTGGAGTTGTAGCTATAGGTCCCTTTGTTAAAGATGTTGTTACGATAACATTTCGTGTCCCTTTGAAATCCCTTTGACTGTCTTCAAAGGCTAATAGGAAATTTATGTCCTTCTTGCAATTGCTGATGTTGTGCTTCAAAACAGGTCCCTTTGTGATTGTATTGTTCAAAACAGAGCCCTCTGTGATTGTATTCTTAAAAAATAGGTCCCTTTACTGGAAAAATACAGGTCCCTCTAAAACTGTAGTATCTTTAAAAGGTAGTGCAAATGTCTGCAGAAGGCTTTCAAATAGATTTTCAAAAACTCAGAAATTGTGTACCTCCTCCATGACATTGAGAATTGAATTGTCCTCAAGTCTCTTTTCATGGAAAAAAATTCTTTTATTGGCTACCAATAAACTCGACATGGAAGTAACTATTTTTGTGAAGTCTCACTAGCCAATGTGACTTGGTTTTCTAATGAGAATTTTGAGCTTATGTTGCGCGAGTTGCCTGGTTTTCACAACTAAACTCCTTTTTTATTTATTATTATTATTTTTTTATATTTATATTTATTATTATTATTATTATTTTTTTGATGGCTAAGAAGGAGGCTTGGTTGACACAAAATTGTATGGTAAGCTTGTGAAGGAAAATAAATGGAAAGTGAAATGGATGAATTCAGACTTCAATATGAATGGATTATGAAATTTGGAAGAAGGAAAATGGCAGAGAGCATGGAGGAATGAAATTGTGAATGGTAGAGCTTATGAGAGGTCTCTTCAATAGTTGATGTGAATTTGACATGATATGAGACTTGATTTCTTCATTCATCTTCAAGTATCTGTCGGTCATCCACTAGGAGGTTTTTGTAACAACATCCAAGGATTTAGAACTCAATGTCAGATGATATTCCACTTTTCTTAACTTGAATATTGCATACCTCATGTATGAATTTCTAAAACTTTGACTTTGAATATCACTTGTTCATAGATTTAGCCCTTTGGACTTCTTGAGACCTACAAAAACTAAGCATTTCTTGCAATAAAATGTGAGATGATAGGAGAAGAAAGGTGATCGGTCTTTATCCTTCTAATAAATACGTAAAATAAATGCAACAATTCCTAAAACAAACAAATCCAAATAAGATAGATGAAGAAAAATGCATTTGTTTATCTGTTGAAAAGTGGTGGCCAACCTAGATCTCCCGACGATATTTTGTTCACAAAATCTTCATTTTATATCCAATTGAAGTGATTCCAAAGCTAGATTGAAATGGAATCATAGAGATTTTTCCATTAGAAACACGTTTTCAAAGTGAGTTTGAATTATATGTCAAACCTACTAAGGAACACCTTACTTGATGGGACTATTCGTGAATTTCTTTCTAGACCAACAATCACTAATTCAAGCATAACATTTTCATAGAAGCATGTATTGACGTGATTCCACTTGGAGATTAACTTAGACTCATGTAAATACCTCAAATAGAAACAATTTTTTAATATATCTTGATTTGATATCTCAAATCCACTTATGAACAAACCTAGGAGGTAGAATTTCAGCATGCTAATTTTAAGACACGTAGTTACTAAATGTGGCATAATTTTTTCATATGATCTCCCAATGGGATGATTCAAATTGTGGCTTAAACTATACTTGAAGTTATTTATTCCTTATAAATAGGTTTTGAAAATAAGATGATTTTAAATGCGAAATATGCCATTGAACAATCAATATGTAGAATTTTCACAATGCAGATTTTATGAAAAGCAATTAGTAATTTGAGCATAAAATTTTCATATGATGTCTATTTGAGGTGATTCAAATTGAAATGGAAACTAGGTTATAAGGGCCATCTCCCCTAGAAATATATTGTAAAAATATATCCATTAAATCCCTCAAATCATAGTTGTACTAACTTTGTTCTTTTCTGCTTGAGACCTAGTAACTATTTTGGCCATATATTTTTTCCATTTGAGATGCAAATTGAAAAAATCAAAATGGGTTAGAAAATAGATTTCAAGGGATTATTTGTGTAGAAACAGATTTTAAAAATGAGCCCATATGGTCCTCCAAAATAGGACTGTCACAACTGCATTTTGTCATAAAATCCTCTCAAAATGAGTTTTATTCATGCAATATTGAACTAACTTTATTATTTATTTTTTTTCCTCTATACTATCCTATTCTATTTGGAAAAGAAAACATTCCCTCAAGTATAAGAGAATTTCCAATGCACCCATTTGTGTAACAAGATGATAAGTAAACTCATATCTAAGTTTGAAAAATATGCCTTAATGAATGCTTGGACATGAGAGATCAATTGTTCATACAAATTTGATGCCAAGAAATGTCGAAAAATGGAGTGGTATGGTGGCCTAATGACTCTTTGAAACCAAGTTTTGATATGATCTTTCTCTCCTTGGATTTCCTTTGTTATCATACCATAAAGTTCTTCTAAACTTTGTTCATTACATTCATGAATGCTCAAGGGATCTTGTGATAGACATGAGAGAAATTCTTCAATCTCTGGCTCTAATGTTTGATTGTCATCGGATGTGGCCAACGACTCTTTGTACTTCTTACAAGGATAACTAGAAAAAGATTCTAGGTTCTCCTTTTGGGAATCATCTTCATAGATGCCTTTCTCCTCTTTTATCTTTTTAAATGAAAACTCATCCTTGATAATTCTAAATTGTGGACAAGGATTTAAGAAGATCCTTGTGGTGGCATACCCTCCATTGAATAAATTCTTTAGCATCCTATTTTTGAAATTTGATAGGTCTTGGAGGTTTTTTTTTTTGGTGGTTGTGGGGGTTTTCTCTGTATATCTACCCTTTTCATCTCTTTGTACAGGCATTAAAAAACATAACTAAATTAAAGGTGCTTCCGTGACAATGACGCCAAAAATGTCAGTGTAATTTAGGGGTATAAATTAGATCATCAATTTTATTATCAATTCGGAATTTGTAAACTTCGAAGCACACCAAAATCTATGGTATTCTAAAATATTAACACTTTAACTAACTTGAGATATTAAGCATTATTTTCAAGCAAACTTCAATCTCCCTTACAGGAGATGGATTTAAAAAGCTTCCAATGACAAAATCAATACATATAGATAATCAATTACTTTCAATTAAAGAATTAATTAACCAAAATGAGGCAATCCAATCACACATAAGCAACATGAGCAATTTTGACAATTTTAACTATTGAAAGTGAAAGGAATATCAAACTCCTTTACAAGAGGTCAATTCATAATATTTCTTATGAATCATAACAATAGCCAAATCTGTCAAATGATAAATAAATAACAAATAAACAAAATGAAATTGCAACAAACTTTAAAAACTCATAACATTCAATTAAAACAAGTGCACATGCTTGGCAATGGGGGCCCTCCATGCTTTGCTTGCACACTTAAGTTGAAAACCAACTAAAAGAACTTGAAGAATAGGCTAAGCATCATCCATTAAGAACAATGAAGGTATAAGAAACTTTGAATCAATTCACTTTATTAAATAACACAAGTTCATCAAATTTAACATAGTATGATATGTCTTTTTTCCTCAAGTCCTACATATTTATACAAGATTTTTTGTAACCAACTAACTAAAAATATTCAAATGTATTTATGAAAGACTAAATGAAGGCTACCATGTCGAATTCATCCTTCTTATCACTAAAATTGGGGAGAAATCCCTCAAAATCCAAAACTGCTCAAATTTTATGCTTAAAACAAGGGATTTTCTGCATGACTGACCTAGTTTTCCAACATTGACCGAGCACCTCCGTGAACCTTTTGAGGAGAAAAATAGGTGTTTCACCATCCTTGTACAATGAGGATTACCCAACAACTTTCGGATTTCACCCAACTGTCCCACACTTATGAAAACCATGGAACTATTATTGGAAGTTGCAACATCCCGTAATTATTGCTAAACTTTTAATTTTAAAGAAAAACTTCATCAAAATTTATATCATTTAACGTAAATGACAAGTATACTTGATTTGATTAATTTCAAGGGTTTCATAGATGAAAATATAAGTGGAAAAAAAAGAAAAATGAAGGAAAAAATGGCTTATGTGGCGAAGATAAAACACCAAAAAGTGATAACCCAACAATCCATTCAGATGTGTGTGGACCATTCTCAACAACATGCATGGCCAAACACTGGTATTATGTTATATTTGTTAATGATTTTTCTCATAAATGCTGGATCTTTTTCATGCAGAAGAAAAATTTGACTTTTGCAAAGTTTTGTGAATTTAAAGCATTGGTCGAGAAAGATACTAGTAGGAAGGTTAAAACTCTCAGGAGTGATGACAATGGAGAGTATGTGTCAAATTAGTTTAAAAACTTCTCTGTGGAAGAAGGGATTAAACAGGATTTGACAACACCCCATAACCTACAACATAATGGGGTGGCTGAAAGGGAGAATAAAAGCATTGTAGGGGCAACAAGGGTGATGTTGCATGATCAGGGCCTACCACTACACGTGGGCTGATGCATGCAACACAACTATTTATTTGTAGAACATAAGCCCTCATCGGATGCTTAGGATGAGTACACCAGAGGAGGCTTTCTTAGGGAAGAGACTAGATGTGGGTCACTTCAAGATTTTTGTCTCATCGATATATTGCCATGTGACCAAAGATTCATGGAATAAGCTTGAGCCGTCAACAGAGTTGGGGATATTTGTGGGGTACACTGATACAACTCACAACTATCGAGTGTACCTTCCGACCAACAGGATGACAATGGTTCGTAGGGATGTCAAATACGATGAAGGGAAGGCCATGAGATGTTCCCTTGAGAGGGAGCTTCAACTGCATGTAGTTGAGGAGATTTTAGCTCCTAAGGAGGAGCCTCAGATTGATGTGGAGCAACCACATGCAAAGGATCCAGGAGTGGAGACACCCACTCAGGCAAAGTCTTCCAAAGATGAGAGAAAGAGTGCCAGAAAGTATGACAGGTCATTGCAGGATGTGAGAGAGAATATGGGAGCACCCACATCACATCATAAGTAGAGGAGGTCATCTGAGAGGTACACAGGATAAATAGCTCTTATGAGCAGATGTGTTGAGACAGAGCCATCTTCTTTTGAGGAGGCAATGCAACAACTGGTTTGGGTTGATGCAATGGTGGAGGAGTATGACTCCATTGTTCATAACAGTGTTTGGGATGTGGTCCCAAGACCAGCAGACAAGTTAGTGGTGAGTTCCCGATTGCTTTACAAGGTAAAACAAGCAATGAATGGTAGTGTGGAGAAACACAAGGCCATGTTTGTGGCCCGAGGGATTTCTTCGGTATAGGGGATTGATTACAATGAGACCTTTGCTCTTATTGCAAGGTACTCATTAATCAGATCCATTTTGACACTATCAATGTAGATGGTTTGGAAGATACATCATACGGATGTAAAGACAACCTTCCTTAATGGCATGATTGAGGAAGAGGTGTATATTGAGAAGCCTGAAGGTTTTGAGACCTTTGACTGTGAGTCACATGTGTGCTGACTCAAGCGAGAATTGTATGGGTTCAAGTAAGTACGTCGTGCTTGAAACACCAAGATCGATAGCTACATCACCGGGTTGGGCTTCACCAAAAGTGAATCGGATGCGAACCTGTACCATATTGTGGTGGAAGGTAAATTGTTGATTATTGTCTTATATGTCGACGATTTGATTATGATAGGTGATGATAAGCTGATTAAGTCTTGCAAAGAGGATCTTGCAAGAGAGTTCAAAATGAAGGACTTGGGGCTCATGCACTACTTTATGAGCATGGAAGTATGGCAAGGTGATTGGGAACTTTTTGTCTCCCAGGGAAAGTATGCCAACGAGATACTAAAAAGGTTCCACATGAAGAGCAGTAAACCCATGGAGACTCCTCTAGCAGGTAACTAGAGGAAGGAGGATGCTACTTTGGGTGAAGTAGTGGAAGCTACAATTTACAGGCAACTTGTGGGTTCACTCATGCATTTGATGAACACATGTCTGGACATGTGCTATGCAGTTAACCAACTTAGTCAAGTAATGGTTATGCCAACCAAGCTATATTGGAAGGCGGTCAAGCATGTGTTGAGATACCTCAGAGGCACTACTAAGTATGGATTGTGGTACAAATAGATAGAGGAAGTGAAGCTTCAAGGCTTCACCGATGAAAATTGGGTAGGGAGTCCATCCGACAGGAATAACACATTAAGAGGCGTCTTCAGTATTGGGTCAACAACTGTTTCTTGGTACAACAAGAAACAAAGGTCAATTGTACTTAGTTTAGCAGAGGCAGAGTACATGGCTGCTAATCAAGCAACTTGTGAGGCCATCTGGATGAGGAAGATTCTGGTTGGTCTGTTTGGTCAGTAGATGGATCCAAACGTGATTTACTGTGACAATCAGAGTTGTATCAAACTCTTTGAAAATCCAGTTTTTCATGATTGGTCCAAGCATGATGATGTCTGATATCATCATCTTCTAGATTGTGTGTAGAGGCAGATTATGTTGTTGGAGTACATTCCCACAGAGGATCAGGATATTGACATTTTGACAAAGGCATTGTCAAGATGTAAATTCAAGTTTCACAGAGACAGGATCGGGGTCGCTGATAATCCCTTTCTTGTTGAGAGGGAGCGTTAAAAATAACAACAAGAAATTCCAATTTAATTTGTCCTTGAATTAAATTGTGAATTAAAATCGAATTCTATTCTCATAGCAACTTGTAAATAGTTAATTAAGTTAAATTGACTTAATTGACTTAGGAAATTCAAGTTGGAAGTCTATTTAGAGTCATGTAAAGTGTTACCTACATTTTAGGGGCCCATGTCGAGTTCTTTGGAGTTGTAATTAGATAACTTAGTCTAACTGAGTTATAGTCAGATAAGCCAGTTCTAACTGTTGGAGAAACTAGTAGAGGTCTAGTAAGGGATTAATGCACCAGTGCATCAACTAATACCACACCAGTTAACTGAAGATTCACTCACAAATAATTCATGCATGTCAGTTCAGAGGAAGACACAGTTGAGACTAGAGTGCAGTGACAATGTACTATCAGTTGTATAATTTTCCGAGATGTATAGATGATGCATGCAATCAGTTGAGGACCTAAGTTTAGATTGCGTAGTTATGGAGGAAGGATTTCCCAATTAAATATGGGCTGATTCTCTCAGGAATTGCACAAGGAAGTAGGGGCCATGGTAGGTAGAAAAATTGGCTAAGTGTTGGATAGAGTGATCTTGTGAGCAAGTGAGTTAGATCATACTTGTGCAGGGATTGTTCTAGTGAGACCAAGCATTGTATTTTCTTCTCAGATCTTCTGGTTAATGCAATATAGATAGTCAGGGTTTTGAGTAGTTGCTTTCCCCAGAGAAATATTGTGTTATGTGCGATTGATATTCTTCCTCTTTCTGATTATTGTTTTCATAGATCATTATTGGTTTCCACTGTAAAGAGTAGAGTAGATTCTTGCCTTATGTTTTAGTATATCACATGAGTTGTTGAATCTACAGAAAAATCTACAATTAGAAAAAGGATGAAGCTAGGTTAAATTAAAAGGATAAATGGATAAAGATAAATCAAATAAAAAAGAAATAGAAATAAATCAAGATTGATAGAATGGAATAACTGATAAGGATAACAGAAAGAGGAGGGAAGGGGGGAACAGAGGGATAGTGGGGGAACGAGAATCAATTTAGTGAGAAAGTTGATGGATAACATGCTTTCAACATTGACTCAATTTAAATCCATCTTCCCTATTGAAATTATTTGTGTGCTTCTCAATTTCGAGAGCTTCCCTGATGGTACAAGTATTGTAAAAAGGGGCAAGGGCTAATATTTTGGACTGACCAAAACAAATAAGGTGTTTTGAATTAAATGAGTGTTTAACAATGGTTGACTTTGATAAATGGATATGGTTGGTATCAACTATATGCTCCTTCAAGCGGGATTTGAAGGGATGACCTGTTTGGACAATATAAGAATTCCCACATGAACAGGGAATTTAGTAAATCTCTGAATTTAACATGGGGTTAGACTTTTCTTTGGTTGACCAGAACATCTGCTTCAAATTTCGTTGAGGTCTAAAGGTGATTTTAATGTTCCTTTTTGATAAGATTTTAGAAATGAGGTCAATGGTCGCTTTAATATAGGGAAGCGAGACTTGGTCTTGGGGAGGAGAGGGGGAAACATAGAGGGATTTGGGATTAGAGACATCATGAAAGCATTTATGGATTTAAGATGAGGTATAGCTATTGGCTCTAAAAGCTTAGAAAATATCAGCTTTTTCTGAGGGAAGGAATTCATGAGGAGCATAAGTTTCAAGGGTTTGAGAGATGAGAGTTTTTAGAACAACTGATTTTTGGGATGAGTTGTGGTGATAATGGGCATGGATATATTGATCAGTGTGGGTATTTTTGTGGTAGACTTGATGGGTTAGGGAACCATCAATTTTCTGAGAAATAAGGACTTCAAGGAAGGGGAGGGATTTATCAATTTCAATCTCCATGGTGAATTGAATATAAGGAGAAATGCTATTGAGATGAAAGAGAAACATATTAAGTGTAGTCATGCCATGTTTCCAAATGAAAAAAGAACCATCAAAAAATCAAAACAATTATGTTTATTCAAATCCATTCATTTGATTATAGCAAGAGTGATTAAAGCCATTCCATTCATCCAATTTTGTATTTATGAACAACTATTGTTGGAATTTGAGAATGAGTGATCCGTGCCATAACCATTCTGGTCAACACAATAGTTTCCTCATGCTATTATTTCCTATTGGAAATTCCTTAAAAATGATTCAATGATAGACAATACCCTGGCAAAGAAATCCAGATCATGCAGTATGCCATAAGTCGATTTGATGTGCTTTCCCTTCATGAGACTTATGAAGAAGTATGTATTTGAAGCAATCCTCTATGGGCACCTGCACTTCCAAATTTATTAGTGGATTTCAATATCAAAATTTCCAAGGATTTTATATGTAAGGATCCTTATCATCATAACCATTGCCCTCACTAAGTCGAAAACTAGCTTAGCCTTAATACTAAGGGTTGGTGAAAATGTTCATATATATATGTGTGTGTGTGTGTGTGTACACGAACAAAATTAAATGTTGTTGTAATGACACAAAACGTAGATTGCTCAATCAAAGAGGGGATTGGTATGCTTATGAGTGTAGATCGAACCATGTTCTACAACTATTTTCCACCAACCATTCAACTTAAAAGTTCAACATTACATTTATTTCCTATTATTTCTATTTTTTTTTTCAAAAATTTAAGGATCAAAGCTCAATAATCAAAAAAGGAAAGAGAAGTGGGAATGAGGGGACATGGGTGCTTTGGAATCATTGTGCATTGAGTCTCTTCGTGACTTCTTTGCAGAGAATTTGACGTATCAAATCCTTGGCATAATTTCATATCAAAAGCCACTAATAAGTTGAGAAGCACAAGTGCCTATAGAGGATTGATCCAGATATATCTTTCCTCATATGCCTCACGAAGGGAAAGTACATCTAGTTGACCTATGACATAATACATGATATAGGTTTAGTAGTCGAGGCATTCTTTGTCAATGGAATTGTTGTTAAGGCATTACATGTAGGCAACCACAATATGAGCTCGTTATGGTCTTAATTGGAATGTCTATAGCACATATCACTCATGCTCAAGTTCCAACAATGACAATTCTTAGATTCAAAATCAGATGAATGGAATGGAGTTAAGTACTCTTTTTCCAATCAAATGAATGGATTTGAATAAACAGAATGACATTGAAAGTTCCAACAATGGACACAATTAGATTCAAATTCAAATTGGGCATGGTGTTTTCATGTATGTTTCTATCCCCTCACCATGTCACTAGGATTGCTTGTTGGTGCTCATGACATTAATGCACACTATATTGAACGACAATCCATATTATGTATTGTATGGTCACATTATTTGGAGATCGATGGATGCAATTATCAACACATTTTGATAGAGATCGATGGATGGGAGTATGGGAACATGCAATGTGGTGGAAGTATCTATGGATGGGCATACAGTTGCAAAGTATTAATGATGTTGTAGTTGGGTGGATAATGATTTCCACCAGCTAGGTTTTTCCCTTCAGATTCAATGTAGACCATTGCCCAAGTCTCACATGATATAGCTAGAGAGATGGAGATAATCATGGGGGATTGTTGGTGGGAGGGTCAACAGAAGATCAAGCAGATATCGATGGATGCAAAGGACGATGTGACGGGGGTAAATAGGTGGAGCTCTAGCTAAGGTTACTAGTGGGAGTTTAGACACTAGCAAAGGACACCAACAAAAGTGTAAATTGTCTTCCCTTTATCCTAGACCTTTAATTTGTTACCGTAAATTATTTGTCACCCCTTAGGTTTCCTATCTTGATTTCCATACTCCTTGTACATCTTGTTAATCACCATTTTTTTTTTGCACACATTGCCATCTAATAATAACAATATTTTATATTGATGAAGCTTGCTAACATGTGATCCTATGGTCATTTCAATCATACATATTGATTGTCATTGTCCATAACATTGCACCTCCAGTAGCCCCAAGGGTTACCTCAATTGGTTGAGTCCTCGTTGTTAAGTACCTCGCCGATTGGGAGGTCACAGGGTCAATTCTCCTCGATGCCCTTGGGGTTAGGCCCTGCTGGTTTGACTGACAGGCTTTAAAAAGATTCCCTTGGGGTTGATTTGCCCATATTTTTCCAAGAAAAAATAAAAATAAAAAATAAAATAAAATAAAAAATTATACCTCTCATGCTTCAATTTTCACCTAAATTACACAGTTTAATGAATACTCCTTTAATGTTCACCCATTTCTACCCTTATTCCTTCACTCAACTAACTTGCTATGCAATTGAGTCAAAGAACATGACAATGATGATCATTTTATGGCTTAGTGGTGACCTAATGATACATAGACAATTTACTAGAGCATTTACTATTACAACACATTCATCTTTATTATATGTCTAAATATTTTACCTTTTCTCTCCATAAGATAATCATCTTGATACTCATTTTTGAAAATATTTTAGAAATTAAAGTGTTATTATTAATATTTTCTTATGGCATTTCTTATTAGTGTTTTAAGTGTTTATATGGTTCTATTAATGTCTCAATATAGAATTATTTTTTGAAACATTGGCTCATAGATGCTTTATGTATGTAATTATTATCATTTTATGCACCTAGATATATTTTATTATTGACTATTAATTGTTACCATCTTGAATATGGGAAATGATCACATGTATGCATGTTTTAAATCTTCATAATTAGAACATACTGATTTGGACACACGTGTTCCCATTACTTTGAGTGAATGTGGCCTTATGCAATAGTCCTATTTTTTGAAACATTGGCTCATAGATGCTCTAGGTATGTAATTATTATCATTTTATGCATCTAGATATATTTTATTATTGACTATTAATTGTTACCATCTTGAATATGGGAAATGATCACATGTAGGCATGTTTTAAATCTTCATAATTAGAGCACACTGATTTGGACACGTGTTCCCATTATTTTGAGTGAATGTGGCCTTATGCAATAGTCCTTCTGAGGGAAAAGGTAGATGTCGTGATATTCACGGGACACAATCCTTCATCGAGTTCTCTTATTTTTCTCTATTGCTATTGTAAAATCTTTTTAAAACATTTAAGAAAATTTGTAATAACAAAGATGAAGAAATTAATTACTTAAAAATAAATATTGAATTTATTGTTGAAGATTTTGCAAAATTTAAAATTTTAATCCATGTATTAAGTAGTCTTTCTTAATACCTCTCACCATGACATACTTTTTATTCTCAGCTAATTGTATTTTTCTTAGTGTTGGTTAATGAGTTAGCATGTGAAATTTTAGTATTTGTGGAAGCATTGATATTTTTTTAATGGATCAACTTTCTATTTCACAACAATTACTTTATTTAAATAAATTAGAGATTTTTTTTGTTGATTTAATTTGTTCATGTAATTTTTTAATTTGCTTTTATTTAATATGAAATTGGAAAATAAGTAAAACTCAATTATTATTTATAAAAAAAAAAAAAAATTATTTGTTAACGCTTAATTTCAAAATTATTGTGGAAAATAAGATTAGACAAAATGATATGTTGAAATTTATATTGAAATCAAGTTTTCCAAATATCAAGGATTTCTAATTCTTTTACTATTTAAATTTACCACATAAAATTACAAGAAAAACTTTAAATATATATATAAATAAATAAATAAATATATATATATATATATATGAAAACATTGAATTTGTTTTATAGCTTATAATGTCTAAATGGAAATCCAAACAATGTCAGGGTTACCTAACATAAAAGGCATTGAGTTTGTTTTATTTCCAAACAATGTCAGCATTAGTGCCCTTATCTTTAGATTGGTGGGCGAGTTTATGTTGTGAGAAATAAAAGAGAATTTGTAAAATATAAAGGTTGTAATTGTCTTGAGAATTTTTTTTTTTTTGGAATATATACAAGTGGTTTTTTGAATTATTTATTTTAATTTTTTTAATAATTAAAAAGGTAGTTGAAGGATTTTAGTTTAAGTGGTTGGTGGAAAATAGTTGTAGAACATGGTTCGATCTACACTCATAAGCATACCAATCCCCTCTTTGATTGAGCAATCTACGTTTTGTGTCATTACAACA
>Ga0068628_1000460_pt1 | contig 14345 bp, 9 predicted proteins | sample InSIn2gowninarea_FD_77431 | JGI IMG/M metagenome (GOLD analysis project Ga0068628, IMG submission 77431) | Clean room microbial communities from NASA Spacecraft Assembly Facility at Jet Propulsion Laboratory, Pasadena, California, USA -... ... | reverse complement strand
GGGGGGGGGGGGGGGGGAGATTTTAGCATTGGGACTAAACATGATCAATTTTGTGACATGCGTAGCATCCAAAGCACAAATGCCAATAATCGACTTTCTAAACCTAGGATGAGGAACAATATATTCTTAAATCCACCTCCACTTGGAACCATAAGCAATTGTGATCAATTTTTTACTCCCAATTAGGTTCTATTTGGATGAAATGTTAGGTGCATAATAGAAAGCTACTAGTTTTGTCTTAGGTTCCAAGAGAAGGTTGTCATTGTGCTAGAAGTGTCATTTCAATGCAAGTGAATCTGAATATTGGCTTGGTCAATGGATAAGGAAAGCAACAAGTCTCCCCTTGATTGGTTGTAGTAACTTCTAGAATATCATATGTCAAACAATATGCTTGATTATTCTATTAGGAAATACAAGGCCTTCCTATGCATCATGATCAATGGGATTTGGCGGGCTTGCAAATCCAGTATATTTAATCCATGGAAATTCTTATTGAAGTTTCCACTGGTATAATTCAAATCAATCCCAAAGAAATTGAAACATTGGTGCCCAGTCATGCCTACTCTTGAATACGGAAATCAAAGGGGTTTATTTAATGGAGCATCTAAAGGACATTGTCTTGCTTGTGGTGTTGGTGTTGTCTTATTTTGAATCACAACCAATATGTAATGCACATTTGTTACTTTTCACATCGAGGATCCAACGATAGATCATAATTCATCGCTTTCATAACTCTCCTTTTAGTAACCTCATTGAAAGGAATAAAAAAGATTCAGGTGCTCAGGGATTTGAAGTTGGTCATTAATTAGGTAAAAGAGAGTATCTTAATAGAAAATGTTTCCTGTATCCTTTGCTACAAGATATATATGAAGCAATGTTTTATTTTGAATGACTCTCCTTCAATCATGTGCTCTAGGAGATCGACCCTAAATTAGATGTGCTCTCTAGGGAAGCTCTCTTCCTTTCGATTGGATTTTTTGACATTTCAAAACTGGTTGATGAGGCTGAATAAGTATCTATGTATTTTTATTTTCATTAACTTTCTTTGTTATGGGTTGCCAATTTTTTTTGCCTGATTTCTTTCTTTTTAGTATAAAATATGATGTTGGTTGGTTTTTCTCGTGGTATAGAAAGATATATATGCTTATGATTGTATGCTAAAGGGGAAGAAATGCTTTCTAATAGTTACAATTTTGAACACTCTTGGCCTTGGACAAAGAAACCCATGTTAAAGCCCTTTGAGCATTACAATATGTCTATTCAAATTTTTTGAATATAAAGGATATTTTTTGATATTGGAAAAAAATTGATACACATTCTATATTCTAAATTACTTCATGTATAAAAGTTCAAAATGTATACACATTGCCTTGACCCGTGCATGCATAAGTCGGTCAAAGCCCACCCCCATGTCCATTAAAATGTAGTCAAGGATCTTAGATTTAGTGGCTTGATGAAAAAGTAGTTTCCCTAGTTGTGCGGGTTCAAGTCATGGGGGCTTCACTCAATGAGCCTTTGATATATCACCAATGTTCGTGGAACACTAAATAATACCCTTAATTTGAGTATATATTTGAAAATAACTCTAAAATCACATTGTTTAACACCCTTCTAACACAAACCCAACACACCTTCCCAATTTAGAATACTTCTACTTTCACTAGATATTGTAGGTATCCATTTTTTCATTAACATTTTTTATACCCTTTTATATTTTTCACTAACTTTGAGCTCCATCTTTTATACCTTCCAATATAAAATCCCTTTACACCCTATTATATGCTCAATATATTATAGCAATTTTTTCTCAATAACCCAATATGAATGCATGTGGTATGGTATTGCTCCCCAGTGAAGCCCCATGGTTCAAGTCTTCAAAAGCATGTTGTAAATAGCTCATTTGTAACATTGTAGGGGTTTCTTAGCCCTATGGGTGTCATCATACATAATACACTAAGTAAATGTGAGTAACACTTGGTAAATATATAAAGTAAATGAAGAATTAGTTGGAGTATAAGTATGCATAAAGACTAATAGAAACTTGGTTGGAATTCCTTACCAAATTCGATTATTCTTTGTGCATTCTTGTGTGTTCTTGCTACATGTGGCGTGGTTGCCTCCTTCCTTTGGTTAGGTGATAGCAACAACGATGGAGAGAGTGGGATGAACTTGAATAGGGAAAACAAAAAAATTAAATTGCAAGCTAATATCTTTTTGACAAATTGTTGCCTAATAAAATTTTGCTGCCTGGAAAATTGCTTGTGAATGCGAAGGCTCATGGAAGATAAGATAAACATGCATTTTTTTATTTTTACAGATAGTGTTCATGATTTTCAATGTGGATGCTAGAAATTTACTCTTGGGCACGGCTTCATTGAAGATAATCTGCAAGTGCATTACGTAGAAGAAAAAAAACATATATAAAGGCCAACAAAGACACTTGTATGCAAACTGCTACTGGTGTGATTGTCAATTACTGTTTTCATTACTGATGGGTTGTAAACGACATGGGAGGTTGGTATCTCTGATAAAATAAATTGCAGAATTTTCTTGCTGGTGCAAATTTAAGTTCTATTCTAAAAGAATGGTGTTGCATTCATTTCTATCTAAATATGCTATTGGAGCGGAGTATTCTATTTTTCCACTTATTTGTTCTCAACTGAGTAAGCATGCTAGCCAATGTAATCATTCTAATTTGGTTTAAAAGCTGTGGCTGAGTGGTAAATGATGGCATACACATATTGTCAATGTTTAATGTGCTTTGAATTTATGTAATCTAGCAATAGAATTGTCTGGGGTTAAGGGTGTGGTTTCGAGCTGATGTGTTCTGAGCAGAAATTGATTACGAGGATTGTTGGTCAACTTTATCGACTAATGGGTAGACTTAGTCGATTAATGATGAGAATTGTGATCGAATTAATTAGAATTATTGTAAAGCGCAAATGTGTCAATGATGATGACAGATGGGAAAGCAGAGATAATTTTTTTCAAGATTGAGCTTATGGGCTGACTTCAACGGTCAACTTCGACAACTTATTCCTCAAAATCGTTGAGCATCACTTTCATTGAAATTCTTGATCTAGAACCTCCTGGAGCAGAGATACGTCTTATAATATTTTGGAGTCTTAGTTTACTTTAAATTTGAACCTAAGGTTTCCAACACATATTTATATCAAATTCAATGTCCGGCAGGAGAAAAGCTGAAGAAATCTTTCTCGATGTTTAACATCCACAGTGGCCCCATTCAGATTAGCAGTTGGCATGTTTTGATTGGCTCGATATGATGACACGAAAGATTGACACTCCACGTTTTTTAATGAGCTACATATGATGACATGGTAGATTGGCCCTTCGCATTTTTTTATTGGTTTGATATGATGACATGGAAAATTGACTCTTGGCGCATGTTGAATGGCTCGAAGTGATGATGTGGCATCTTGGCTCTCTGGTAGAAGAATACAGGATATGATGTGGCTTCTTGTATAATGTGGCATGACACATCATCTAATGGTGTCAGCAAGTTGACATGGCATCATATGGTAGTTAAATTTGGTGATTTTTGAGTGGTGGAATGCTTAAATATGCACTATATGGTGCATGATGACATCATGCTAATGTTATCATCTGAATGACTAGGGCCCTGAAAGGACTTAGTCACAAGGCATGGTCATATGCGATCAAGGCACATATTTTAATGGCATGGAACTCAGCGTTTGATAAAAAAGTATGGTCATATAGGGTACATCCAAAATAAAGACCCAATCATTGACGGAGAAAATTTTAAGGATAGAAGTTTATTGTAAAGTTTAAAAATCTTGGCAAATCTCACTAGTACGTAATATGCAATTTGTAAAATATTTGGTTAATGTTTTTGTATAAGTATTCAAATTTCTAATAATTCTATATAGTATCTATATAAATTTTTGGTGATTTTTAAGACAAAAAAAATTATAATTTAAAATTTGGGCAAACAATTTTTTGAAAAACTGAAAATTAACGAATCTTTTTTTTGGAAAAAGCATGAGAAATTATCCCACTTGCGAATATTAGCCCCTAAAATTTTCCCTCCCTAGGATCTATGGCACAAATGTGAATGTATGATAATGTTAGTCGGCCTCGTTGAAGCCATGGTTACAGGCATAAAGCACAAGCCTATGGTCGACCCCCCATAAGCTCAAGACCACAAGTCCAATATATATGCGCACAATCATTCGTTCCAAAGGCATGAAGTGAAAAAGCAAATAATTCCAAGCATACATCTCACTCTTGTTGATTTGTGAAGGATGAGTCTTTATGGAGAGAACAAGAGTATGGCAATAAACAAATTTGAGCTTGTTTCATGAACTTTTGATTATGGTTATGATGTTTGTAAACTCTTCTAGTTATAACATTTTGGTTGTTGAACTCTCATGGAAATAATGTTCTGTTGAAATGAATGTTCATGGCTATGGTTATGTTATCATAATATGTTTATGGTTGAGGTTTGATTTCATTTTAAGTTTTGGTTATGGTATGTTTTTCAATGAAGTATTTTAAATCTAATTTGGATTGAACCTTTCGGTCTTGACCATGTGAAAATGCTAGAAGTTTGAGCTCAGCTTGGTAGAATCAAAGCCCAAATTTTGCAGAGGATGATGGTTAAGTTTGATCACCATTTGGAGTAGGTTCCAGATTTGGCAGAGGTCTGATGACAATGTTGCTTATAGTAGTAGCATAATGGCTATGGTTGGTGAAGCTTATATATATATATATATAGCAGAGGCTAGATACATGTAACCAAAACCTTGTGGTTCCAGTTCCACGCAACGTGGTACAAGTCGACACGAGGTGCACAAGTTGAGTCACATATGCACATTGAATTTGTACTCCATAGTCATATGAAACTTGAAGGGCTTCCCATTGACACAATGGTTGGTTGACTTGCCTATGCACATTATTTATGCACAGAGATACACATTATTCATGCACGGAGATACAAGGTTGAATCTCCTTGTCCATTGCTTTCAAAGTTAATACAAAAGGAATTTGGAAGCATCACATAACAAGGCTCATCATATAGCTTGATTGGTAGAGATTTTGTGGTATGTTGGTCGAGACCCATGTTTAAGCCTCGACGATTTTCAGGTGAAAATTTATTTTTTATTCTGCCCCACAAATTTCATTTTGTTGAATTGTTAGTGGTTGGAATTGTGCATTTTGTATAATGCGCTATGAAAGGTCTATTTGTATATCATTTAATTTATTATATAGATTTTGGGGGGTTTATAGGTTCATTTTTTAGCCAAATTGGATTATGTAAGAAGCACAACGATTAGGGCCCATAGGTGAACGTTTTTGAAGGACTTAAAAGCCTTGTTAATATATTTTCAAAGACCAAAATTAGTGAGATATATTTTTTGGAGCTTGTGAGCAAGTTGTAGTTGGTTTTGGGTTTATGGTAAGAACAAGTTTTGAGAAGGATTTGTTTGACCAAATTCATGAACAAGTTTTGAGAAGGATTTGTTTGACCAAATTCATGAACAAGTTGATACATAGTTTTGAATGGGTATTGACAATAGTATGACAACAACAATTTGTTTAGTTGAATACTTACATTGATTGAAGAGAAGGTGGATCTAGTTTGAAATATTTTGAAAATAGGTCCATAAGAAGTCAAAGAATTAGGTGGGTTCCTCCATTCCGATTGGAGCCTAGAGCAGGTTGGAGTTTTCTCATCATCGAGGTTGGTGCCTCAACCAGGTTTGAGTCTAGAGCAAGTCGAAGCTTGCTCATCATCGACATTGGTGCCTCAATTATGTTGGATACTAGAGTAAGTGAGAGCTTGCTCATCATCGAGGTTGGTGCTTCCATCAGGGTGTATCCTATAGTGAGTTTCAACTTGCACATTTTCGAGGTTGGCGCCTCAATTGGGTTGTATCCTACCACAAGTAACAACTTGCATATTTGGAGAGTGGGAGCCTCTTGTAGGTTAGTGCCTACAAATATACATAATTTTTTTTTTTTGTTAAGCTTGGTAGGTCCTCTTTTTTCATTCATTTATAAAGCAAATTTACACCACATATATTGGTTACGTGGCCTCAACTTGCCCAATGGGACACCAAGTCTGTTGGCAACCTATTCGCATTGTATGCCATCCAGTAACAAAAGAGTTTCAGTCTTTCTATCCAAGCTACATAAGTCTTTGGTTCATATCCATACTCTAGATATCTACCTATACATATTCTCACATAAGGAAATGTAAAAGCTACCTGCATTTATAAACAAAAATTAATAGGGGAGATTGTCTACTCATTATGATCAGATGAATCTGATTCCACTGGCATTGGGTCTTTGGTGTTCAAGCTTGGTATCTTTGTCAGTTCCAAGATACATGGGATGTGCCTCTAAATTCTGCCAAGTTTGATATCCTGCTTGTGTAGTTGAAACTACACTTTCTGGAATTCCTATTTATAATTCGGCATGCCTTGGATAGTGACAACCATGCCCACTGAAATTTTCTCCATAGCCTTTCCCAACAAGTTTTTCTTCATTCATTATAGGTATAAAGTCTATTTAAATTGGGTGATCCTACCTGTAGTGTTGCCAGGGTCCGGGACAAGGGTCCTCCAATCTTCCATTTCCGTGTTTGTATTGCTTTCCTGTTTGACTTCCTCTTCCCATTCCTCTAGAATTTTGTGAGTATTGTCATCTATTCCCTCATGGTATGCCTCTTCCGCCTCACTGATAAGTCTTTCCACAATTTTCCTACCTCTGCGTGCCTTAAACATGCTCGGGTCCATTTTCTTTATGGTTGCTTGGGCCCGTCTTCTATGACCACAGATTTTCGTAGGATGAGCCATGGTTGCACTGCCCCAGTCCTGTTCATTGCAACAATTCATTAACTAGAAACAATTAAACAAGATATAACAATAGTCTTTCCCCCGGGTGGTATTATTACAAGTTCCCACATAGCCCTGTTCCTCCCCTTCCCCATCGATTACATTACCAGGGCCATCATGGTCGTAGGTCAATTCCCTAGATGGGGATGACCCACTACCATTGTTAGTGGTACCCTATCGTCACAATCACCTCCTCTCAGCCTCAGGCAGGTTAGCTGCCACTCCTCAACTACTAGTTGGTGATCGTTGCCGCATGGCTTCGTTTAGCCAACAATTATATGCATACCCTTTCCCCTCTTCCCAGGTTGCACTCATAGAGCCCAGCTCGGTCATCCCCTCATCCCTTAGCCCCATGATGTTGTTGTCGCATATCTGCATGTTATAGCCATTACCATTCCCTTGCTGGACTTCCTGCCCATAGTTCTCATCCTTTCCCTCTCTGTCATGGTTTCTATCAACCACCTAGCAGCTACACCTGAATCTACAGGGAGAACCTTTTCCTAAATTGCAGGTGGATGGGCACATTCTCCCCCAAAAGCTTGTCTCCCTACCTATACTCGCAAGACCTATACAAGCATCCCCGCTCGTCCCTCTGCCTAGAATTCCCAAGGTTACCATACGAAACAACAGAATTTCAAAACAAAGGGAAATGGAAACAATACCAAGCGGATACAGGATACAGACATAAGACCATGAAAAAACCACCAGTTTCCACCCTCAATTCCTCCTTCGCTTCTCAATTTCATAGTTTTCACCCATAATTCCCCCCCTCTCTCCATTGGAAACCAAAACAGGTCAACATTGCGAGGGATGAGAGATACCAGAGTACATACCCGTGAGTTCTTGCAGTCATATGAATTGCTTGGTGATGTGGATGGCATCGCAGAACCCTTCCAGTGCACCAGTCTCCTTGTCCACAATCAAACCAAACTACATCACCCAACTGTGTCCCTTTTCTCCTTTTTATGTCTTCACATCCTTAACCCTCGCTGCCACCTTTCCCACCTTCCCTGCATGCAATCATGCAAAGGGCCACTGCACCCATCGCCTTGAGCGTGTGGGGGGTAGTGGTACAATACTATGAGGTACCCTCCATTAAACCTCTATTTGATTTCCCAACCACCGGCTTGTACCCCGATTGGGGTTACAAATATACATAATTGATTTAAGAAGAAGAAGAAAATAATTTGTGGTTTGCTCTTGTGTGGGTTTTCACACAAAATCTTATGTCCCCTTGTTTCGATATGATGGCTTCTCGATGTATTATTGATGTAATGATATCTTCATGATGAAATTTTTTATTTACTGATATGCTGCAAATTGCTATTATTTATTGGTACATAATTATTCATTTATGAAAATTTGTGAAATGGTAAATTTTCTATCACACTGATTCACCCCCCTCCCAGTGTGATCTTGGTCCAAAATGTGGTATCAGAGAAAATCATCTTCATGAATATTTAACCACTAGAAGGTGGATCTAAGGAATCTTGGCAATATGGATTTAGATGCAAACTATATTATGTTCTTGGAATTTGAGTTGGAGAAGTTTAAAAGAAAATGTGAAATATTGACAAAGCAACTTGATGAAGCTAAGAAGTAGCTAGGAGAAATATAAAAGTAGCTAAAAAGGAGGGATGAAAAATTGCTCATCTCAAGGAAGACATAGATGTGGCAAGGAAGTCACCTAAGGAAATTTAGGAAGATGTCCAAGCTGAAATAAGCAGGAAGAAGTAATCCTCTAAGTACCGCACACTCTTTTATGGTTATTGTTTTCTATGTCATGCATTTGGTCTAAAGAAACTAATTTTGGTTATGGAAGAAAATATTTTCAAAATTATATCGAATGCTTTATATGTCATAAATTTGGACAAAAATACGGGGACTATAAAGTAAATTAAAGAAGGGAAATGATTCCTCCCAAGGTATGGAAGGAGAAGGAAGAAAAGTGCGGTCTCATACTATATGCTCAAAAGTAAGAGAACGAGTGGCATATTGTTAGTGGTTGCTCAAGAAACATCACTGTGGATCAAAGCAACTTTATCACCATAAAGGAGATAGATGGAGGTAAGTTAAATTTCAGAAACAATGCATATGCAAGAATCATTAGAAAAGGAACAACTATAATTGTCAATAGAAGAACCAAAACCTAGGATATCTTGTATATAGAAGGGTTGAAGCATATTCTCTTAAGCATGAGTCAATTATGTGATCAAGTTTTTGACATTATATTCAACTCTAAAAGCAGTGAATAAGAAATTCAGATACTGGTCAGTTGGTAGCAAAAGTTGCCAAGATGGATGGAAACATATATATCCTTGATGGATCAAATGTTGAAAATGTTGCATTGGGAATCTGGATGATAGTTCACCGAGACATAAAATATTGGGACACATTAGTTTTTAAAACTTGTAAAAATCACAAGAACACAATTTGTTAGAGATATGCCCAAAATTTTTAATCCTGACAGTGAATTTTGCAAAGCATGTCAAGTTGGGAAACAAAATAGAGTCTTCTTCAAGGCGGAAGGGTAATCAACCTCCCGATCATCAGAAATTATTTAGATAGATCTATGTGGATGAACCGAGAAACACGCTCTATAAGGTGAAAGGTATTTTATGTTGTTTGTTGATGATTTCACAAGAATAACTTGGGTTAGTTTTCTTAAACAAAAATATAAATCTTTTGAGATCTTTAAGAATTTCAAGGATTTTGTTGAAAATGAAATGGACTTGAAGATTAAATGCTAAAGGATAGATAGAGGAGTAAAATTTACCTCCCAAGATTTCAACCAATTATGCAAAGATCATGGCATTAAGAGGCAGCTCACTATTGCAAGGATCCCTTAACAAAATAGTGTGGCTGAAAGGAAGAATATAATAGTTCAAGATATGGAAAAATATCTTTTTTTTTGAAGCTCAACTGTTAGATTGTTTCTAGGGAGAGGAAATTAATACAAATGTATATATATTGAACATGGCTTAAATAAAATTAAAAGAACTAAAACCCTATATGAGCTATGGAAAGGAATACCAACCATAGTTAAGCACTTCAAAGTGTTTGGAAGCAAATGTTACATTAATGTGAATGAGGACAAACTTGGGAAGTTTGGAGCTGGGGAAGATGAAGGAATATTCCTAGGGTATGCCTATCGAAGAAAGGGATATCAATGATATAACAAAATAAAATAAGAATTTAATGAAAGTATTTATGTAAAAGTAGATAAATCACTATTGCATAATGAAGTCCTTCCTCAAGTTCAACCAAATCTTGCTATCTTTCAAGAATATGCAACAAAAAAACAAGAAAATGAAGAGTTTGAAGAATATTAGAGAGAGGAACATAAGCAATTGAACACAAAGGCTCCATCTATATACGTACATAATATCATCCAGATGACCAAATTATGGGGAAAAGAGATGTAGGTGTTCAAACTAGAAGAAAGCTTGCACGTACATGATCTCAAAAGAACACAACATTTTTTTCACTTATGCAGCCCCAAAATTTTACATAGGATAACAAGGATGAACATTGGATAAAGCAATGAATGAGGAATTGAACCGGATTGAGAATAATTATTCTTGGGATTAAATTCCAAGACCGAAAGATATAGTTGTAATTGGAACCAAATGTGTTTATAAAAACTAGCTCAATGAAAATAGATAGGTTGTGAGAAATAAAGCGAGACTTGAATGCAAAGGTTATGCACAAATTGAAGGTATTGATTTTGATCAAATATTTTCCCGAGTAGCCCATCTAGAAGCTATAAAAAAGTTCCTATATTTTTCATCTTTCAAAGGATTCAAAGTATATCAAATGGATGTAAAGTCAACCTTTTTGAATGGAGAACTCAAGGAGGAAGTCTATGTTGAATAGCCAAAGGGATTTCACTGACTTGAAGACAAAGATTATGTATGCAAATTAAATAAAACAATTATATGGTTAAAAAAAGGCTCTTAAGGCATGGTAGTCTAGATTAGATGGTCATGTTCATCAGCAAGGCTTCAACATATGATCTAGGAGGATCCTAAAAGGCCAAATTTTCAAAGTCACAATGAAACTAAGCTAGTCTGAAATCGAAGAGCTCGTTGTTCTAAATCCAACAGCATGAATGACAATTCAAGCTGACATCGTTTGAAGGAGTTATGGTCTGCTAAAGATTTTCGAAAACAACAAATATTTTGCAGGCAAGGACACTTAGCATGTTGATGCCAGAAGTACGGATGCTAATGTCAGCCGTACAGATGATGATGTCAACAAGATGTCTTGGTAGTATGGACCAATCATGGATTGACACATGGTAGGATGATGTAAGCATGATGTTAGCAGGGTGACGTGGCTTTATGGACAAATTACAGAGCGACACATGGCATCATGATGTATGTAGGGTTATGCATCAATACAAACCAACCCGACTACGAAAAATGGTAGATGAAGTTAGTGTACAGAGAGCCAATGAGGAGTAACCATGTGGCACCCAGATGGTGGTCGGTTAAGTAGGAAACAAATTAGACTGGTGGCAGTCGCCAGAAAATGACCATTGACGGTGACAAATTGTCACTTCATTAGCTTCACCAGTGACCTGCAACGAGCGCCGTAATTAACGTTGGCGTTCAAACGAGCGGGTAATGTTTTTATTAAAAAATATGAAATCGACAGCTAATATTTCAAATGATGGTCATTATATATATATAATGACCATCATTTGAAATATTAGTTGTCGATTTCATTTTATCTATATATATATAGAATTAATTAATTAATTCAGGCCAGTAGGTCGTGGGTTTGAACCTGTGGCCTCCAGCCCCCAAACCTGGACATGCCACTGTTGGACCACCAAGTGGTCGTTACCATCGATGTTGAAATTATTTTATGTAAACCCATTTTTTGCCACTAAGCCAAGGGGAGAGTGAGATTCCGAGTGCAGAGAGGAGCAAAACCCCACCACTGAACTAGAACCATGCACCCATAGGCATGAATTTTGAGAGCCAAGTTCATAGAATATTTTGAGAATATTCCTTGGGAATATTCTAAGGAATATTGGAAGGAATATTTAGATTCCTTAGAGCCTCAGAAATCACCAGAGAAAAAATAGGCTGAGTGTATACTCATTTGAATTAGTTTTCACAAGGAATGTAGTGGTGAAGTCAGTTTCGTCATCTGGGCAACTAAACTTCATTCAATGCTCGAAAGAGAATCTTTGACATTCTTGGGGGCCAAATTTTGATTGAACCAAAACATGGTAGACTTTATAGTCATTTTTCGTGATATTTCGCCAAGAATCCAATCGTGCAACCTATTTCCTCATCAGAGGTCTACATTTTCAGACCATCCTCGAAAGTGGGGGTAGAAGGTATCATTTTGTAATTGCTTGTAATTTTATTTCACTGCTAACTAATGAAAAAGGCCTCCCCACATTGAACAGGGCCTAGAGACGTAGCCCACACTAGGTGAAATCCGTTATCAAGTTGTTTTTGTGCCTTTGATCTCATGGTTTCTTTTGATTTCTGCTTATTTTATGTGTTTATGTCACTTCATTACATGCTCTTTTAAATGCAATTCTGCAAGCATCCTTTAAGTAAAATATCTGGATCAAGTTTGGTATAAGAGAAGGTCTTCTTGATGTGAGTTGCATGAGTGAATGCTAACCAAGAACAAGCTCCAAAGAGGTGAAGAAAAACTCAAACCATTTGATCCCGAAGTGGGGCATGTAGCATGAAGACAGAACATGGAAGATGAGGAAGCTCAAATGGAGGAAGAACAAAATTATCATAAGAACTTCTTCACCATGGCAGAGAAAGTTGACAAGTTTTTTGCAAAATACGAGAAGGCAATAAAGCCAGAGAAGAAAGGTCTAGATGATCATGCCTTGGTAAATCATGGAGGTGGAAGAGGAGAGCCTCCTGAACCGCCCTCTCCATCCTCTAGTGATATTTTTTTCTTCTTCCTCTTCTCATCATTCTAACATGCATCATAGGAATGCATCCAAAAAGCCATTTTTTAAGTTAGATGTAAAGTTTGATTTTCCCACATGTAATGGAGAATGTAATGCAGAGAAGTTAAAAAACTGGATTAGACAGATCGAGGTCTATTTCCAAATTCAACAGATTGAGGAAGATGAGGCCATAATCTAATTAGCATCTCTTCGGCTGAGTGGCACCACTCTTGTTTGGCGGGAGAGAAAGTTGCAGAAAGGTAGCAAAAACTTGGGTAATCTACTTTCCTCTTGGTCAAAATTTGTTTCCGCATTAAAAAATCAATTATATCCTTTGGGTTATTGACAAAAGGTAGGTTGAAGACCTACCTTTTTAAGGTTGAAGTTATCCCTCTTCAAAGAACTAAGTAGTTCTTCCTCTAGCAGAAGACTTCAACTTCTTGCCATATTTGGAAAAGTTTTTAGAACTACACTAAGCATTCTAGTGTTGGTGGTCATACTTAAACCACAGGTGGTTGAGACCTCTAGTTCTCCCACCTTATGTCATCATATGATAGAGCACATTCATCTTATTGCTGTAATGCATTGTTGTATTAGATCTCTCTTCTTGGACTCATATATACCCCTTCCAATTAAGGTGGGGAATGTTTGATCCAAAGATAAAAAAGTAGGCTAAAAAATGAAATTGCTTGGAATATCCCAAAATTGGCTTCAAGTCATAATTTTCATCGTCCTGATTCCAGCGACACTTGAATTTCCTCAATCTGACGTCATATGAAGAAGTTATGATGTTTTGAAGTTTTTGGCCAATAGTTAAAAAGTCAACAATAGGGTTGACTTGGATGTTGACTAGGCAGTTCGTACAATTAAATGTGTAGGGCATGGTTGGCATCAAACCAATCAGGTCTTGGCATGTGGCACCGTTGTATAGGTGATTTGTTGAATTCTGGTTGGATAGTTTGTTTTGGTGTGGCCAATCATAGGCTTCCATGTGACCCAATTAGAGGCCACCACATGGCACCTCCTGGCTGGGTCAAAATTTTGTTGGAGGGTCAAATGGCCTTAGAGGGGTTCAAAATTCTGACCTCACCATAAAAAACTGACCTCCAAATAATCATGCCACGGGTGTTTCCTATTAACTCATGGTGGGAAGGTATTATTTGAAGTTTGAAATGGACACGTATATGGGAGAGGGGTTGGGCATTAGCCCCAACTCTTGGTCACAAATCACCCACATGACCCTGGAAGAGGAGCAGTGGTGGAGGGGGTAGGGGACAACTCCAACCCATTGTCACAGAGTTTGGCATAGAACCATTAACCTACCTACAGATCTATGATTGGAAGCTTACTTTACTTAACAGGTACCCGACCGGACATCATGCATGCTGTTGGAATAGTTGGAAGATTTCAGGCAAATCCAAAGGAGACTCATCTTCAGGCAGTAAAGAGAATCTTCAAATATCTTCAAGGGACTCAAAATTATGGCTTATGGTATCCTAGAGATACAGATCTTACTCTACATGCTTATACAG
>Ga0068628_1000459_pt1 | contig 14369 bp, 13 predicted proteins | sample InSIn2gowninarea_FD_77431 | JGI IMG/M metagenome (GOLD analysis project Ga0068628, IMG submission 77431) | Clean room microbial communities from NASA Spacecraft Assembly Facility at Jet Propulsion Laboratory, Pasadena, California, USA -... ... | reverse complement strand
TGGAAGATTCAAAACCAGTGTGTACCCCTATGGTTACAGGATGCAGCCTCAGTGCAAATGATGAATCTGCAGCAGTGCATCAACCAACCTATAGATCCATGATTGGAAGTCTTCTTTATTTGACACGTACTCGACTGGACATCATGCATGCAGTGGGAATAGATGGAAGATTTCAGGCAAATCCTAAAGAAACCCATCTTCACGCAGTAAAGAAAATTTTCAAATATCTTCAAGGAACTCAAAATTATAGCTTATGGTATCCTAGAGATACATATCTCACTCTACATGCTTATATAGATGCAGATTCGGTTGAAAGCATGGATGAAAGAAAGAGCACAAGTGGTGGAGCATTCTTTATGGGTTCCAAATTAGTATCTTGGTTCAGCAAGAAACAAAGTTCAATTGCCTTATCTACAGCTGAAGCGGAATATGTGGCTGCCACATCTTGTTGCACTCAACTCCTTTGGATGATGCAAACCTTACAGGACTTTCAAATCACTTGTACACCACCTATGTCCATCCTATGTGATAATACAAGTGCAATTAGCATTTCAGAGAACCCCGCCATGCATTCAAAAACCAAGCACATACCAATCAAGTATCACTTTCTTCGGGAACAAGTGTCGGAACAAAAGATCAAATTGGAGTATGTTCCTTCTAAGGAACAAGTTGCTGATATTCTCACCAAACCACTACCCAGGGAGACATTTGAATACCTCAGACAAAATCTAGGGGTAGTTGATGCATCATCTTGCTATTAAATCTTTCCTATTTCAGAGAAAAATGGGTGTACGTGAGTTGCTTAAGGAGGACCGCGTAAATATGCTAGTTTGTGCATAGATAGTCGTGTATATGGAGGTTTGATGGTTTTGATGGTTGCAGATAGTATGAATTGGCTCTGACAGAGATCATCGGGCACAGGTTCAAGGGCAACAGATAATCTTCTAATGATACATTGTTGGCATTATCTTAAAATCTTTTGGTTCTAGTTCTCAGTTGTTTTTAGGTGGAACAAATGCAGAGGAAGAATGGAAGGAAATCTTGGTTGTTGATATGAATGGTGATTGACAGGTGTTTCTGTTATCAGATATTGGTGTTTGCTCTAGATATTTTGTCTCTATGTCATGTATCTCTTCTATGGTGTCAAGGTCATGTAACGACCTATCTTGGTTTCCCCACTATGCCTGGGATGAGGATGTAATGTACTTGGTTATCATATGTAAATTTCTAATGTATTCCCACTTGGTTGGGTGGATGATCCCCTCTTGGTTGGCTGATGGATGTATGTATTGAGTCTTTTGGTGATAGGAAGGTTGTTTATGATGTATAAGTCTTTGTTCTTCTTGAAGAACATCTTTTTGCAGATCTTGTCTACAATCAAGGTGAGCATGGTTAGCACAACCCTTGATGGCAAAGGGGGAGCACAACCCTTTGCCCTTGATGACAAAGGGGGAGAATGACTTTGAAGATCTTGGGTTGCCATCAAGTCCAAAGGGGGAGATTGTTGGCATAATGGTACAGGTTTGGAGCTATGGCACAGGTGTTGTCCTTGATGGCAACTCTATCTAGTGATAGATCTTAGTTCAGGCCTTCAGAATGAAGAAAAAGTCATATACGTAGGTTGATCTGGTCAAAGGCTCGTATACACGGAGGTTGGACTTTACAAAGGTGCGTATGTGTATACACGCACTTTCATGCAAGGAAAAGCATGTATATGTTGGAAAACTTACCTTTGGTCCATGGCAGTTAGTCCTTGGTATTTGAACCTATGGTTTTGGACCATGGTATCTCGTCAGACGTGTTGATCCCAAGTATTGAGCCCGTGGTATTGAGAAAGGCCTAAGACTATAAAAGAGGAAGGAGATCTTTTGGCAAAGGATCTTTGTAATGAGTTGAATATCTAACAGGCACTAGATCTAAAACTTTTGTGATTGGTGTTATGGTGCAGATCTGGATCTAAATGAAGGAGGAACCTTAGCGCATAAAGAAGGACAAGATCTGTTGATGGGTCATAATCTTTAAGGCTTGAATGATAATATCTTTGTATGATTTTTGATCTGTTCTATGAGGCGCATGCTTGATCTATAAATCTGATAATCTGGGTTAATTAGTATCTTACTGTTTGGAAGAGTGAATTATCCTTTATAGATCTGTATGCAGGTTCAGTGAAGCAAAGGCGTGTATATACGTAGGTTCAGTAAACGCAAACTGCGTATACGTAGGTTGCTCCACACACATAAGTGTATGCACGCAGGTTTCAAGTTGTTTAAGTAGCGTATATGTATTTTATTGTGATCTAGCTGCCTTTGTTTGCTACTGCAGTGTTTTGGGTTCATAATTTGGTATATGGTTATTGTTTCTATGTTCTGGGTATAGCTATCAGAGAATTGTTAATCAATTTGTTCGGTTGATAAGGAGTTTGGGTAAACCAAAAATTTTTGATGATTGATTGATGTTCATGTATCCAGTCTAAAAATTTATGAAACGTGGTCCCTGGAAGAAAGAGGAGGTTGTAGCCTTTTGTAGGCTAGCACCTACGCACTAGTATCTTGGCTAGTGCAAGAGCTAAGGGGGTTGTAGCTCCCTTCCAGGAGAAGCTGGAGAATGAGAGACAGTTGTAGCTCTCTGCAGGTTGTAGCCTGCGTACTAGTAAAAGATTGCACCAGTACATTGTAAAAGAAGTTTCTAATTAAAGAAAGATAGAGACGAATTGCAACAGGTGGTTTTCACCCACATTGCGTTTCCACCTTATATCTTGTGTTCTTATGTGGGATTGTCTTTCTACTCTGTTTTACTGTTTCTGGTTACTGGTTATTTGATTCTGAAACATAGATTAACAATCAACAGCAGAAAGATAAAGTAAATTAAAAATTTGCATTTTATATGCAGGTCTCCTTCTTCATAATTGCGTATATAAGCAGGTTTAATTAGCTAAAGTAGTGTATATCATTTGATTTTGAAAAAGGATTATTTGTCTTGATAATACTGATTCAGCCCCCCCTCTCAGTATTATTTCCAACATTACCTTCCTAATCGTATTTAGTGTTAGACTTGTGCTTTGATTTCCCATAACAATGTTTCAAAATTCTGATGGCTTCCTCCAACAATCTAGGCTCATCAAGATCAATCCTATCTCTGAATGATATGAGTAGCCCACTAATGAATCTCTAAATATTTTATCTATACTCCTTAAGATAAGGCACATATCTCAACAATTCTAAGAATATCATAGTATACTCCTCATCGGTCGTAAATACCACTTTCAACTCATAGAATTCATTTGACCTGTCATCTTATATCTCTCATATAGATACCTCTTCCCGAGAAGTATCTCAAGCTCACTCCAATTGAACTCCTCTTCCTGAATGACTAGTGCATTCTTCACATCTTCCCACCAAATGTATGCTTTTCCTTTAAGACTGAAGTAGTTATCATGGCTTTCATTGAGTAATCATGCAACCATAATAATTTAATCATCCCAAGCAACCATGATTTTTCATCTTGTGACTTCTTCATTCTCCATCAAATGTAGGAGGCTTTTCTTTCTTGAAATCATATGGAAATTACTACTTCTCACTCCTCCTATATGGAAGGATACTATCTCTCTGAATCAAAACTAGAACATAACCTATGGTGATCACCTCTCGTATTAGGTGTATTAGAGAACCTACGATCTATGGTTGTATCAACCCTATCAAACATGTATCCTGACATTGACATGTTGCCATGTGCCCCATTGGTTCTTTCCTCCTACCCATGACTGATCCTAAGTAATCGATATCTATGGAAGTCTAAAAAACTCTGAAGGATCACTACATTAACCTCTTCTTGCTTCTTCGATTGCCTAGCATTTCTTTCATGTGACTAAATTATTCTATCATTATTCGCCTTACAACTTTTGATCTCTACTTTGAATCTTCTTTATGTATCTCTTATGCCATGGGAGTACTCATCACCATGTTTGTCATCTGATCTATAGGGATAATCATGTGAACTGTAATCCACCATTTTCTTGTCATATTTGATCTTCTACTTCATGAAATAGCATCATGTCAGATAAACCAAACATAAACATAATCCACATACCTCAGTGAAATTCACAGGATGATATCTCATCTACGAGATCAAATGAAATCAACATATCCATCATCTCAACATTTACATTATCAACCTTTACATGCTGACACAACTACAATAGTGACTATTACAATGCATGCATAATGAACACATATACAACTGACATGCATGCTTGAAAAACACATTTCACTGATTTAGTCCAAGTGTTGAACTTAAGAGATTTTATACCATTATGTAACCACCCCTCACATATCTACCCAGTTTCACCAACCTACTAGGGTAAGCATGGGAGGAGGAGTTACTATGACATGACCCAACCTCCTAGATTCCTTTCAACATGAGCCCTCAACTAGTCCCATAGTAAGGCATCCATGTAGTTGGAAGCCGGCAACTACCCCCACAAGCCTGCTTCCCGGCTGTTACAACCCAAAATGTCTAGTTCAAAGCATGTGGTCCCAAATTCTAAGCCAAACTTACATGTCAACCTCTAGATCACTATCCAAAACTTAGTGAGTGTTTCTAGAGTCAATAATGACATCATGATAAGTTTATTCATATAAAATTTGATTAAGGACTTGATCTAACAAATCCCAACCATGAAAATTGTTTCGTCAAACACATGGTGAGAATATAATAAATAGGTCATGAATGAATATTTAAACATAGGGTTCTTATCTAAGAATCATCAAGAATGTATAATTCCCTCTAGTAATTGTTGTAAAACCATCTATTATCTCATGGATTCATTAATCATTCATCAACAAGAAAACATATCAAGATACATAACCAATATACATCATATAACCAACATAAAACAACTAATTGAATAACATATACACCATGATATACCAGCAATCAAAGGCACATAATAACAAGTACAATTACTCATGGAAATACATGAGGAAAAATGGTCTTATTAACATATGAAAACCTAACCAAGTTAGGTACTTCCATGTACCACCTCACCATAGATTGGGATGAACCAAATATCTCTTTCATCAAATCACCATCATGCCATATTCTAAGAGTGAATGTGGGATCTCATGGAATAAACAAAAAAAAAAAACAAAACCAATTCCTCTAGAGGTAAAATGACCTCAACCCTCAACCAATGACTCCAACTCAGAGTGAGACATCACTAGCACCAACCAGATTGGTCTCTACCTAATATTTGTCGGGATCTAGAGTGTTTGTCCAACCACAACTCCAGGAATTAATAAATCAAGCCACAACCTTCCAAGGCTCTAAATCATTTGTCCAACTAAGGCTTTAGGACTAGTAAAACAACCAACCAAGTGATCTAAAGCATTTATACAACCAAATCTCAAGGACTAGTAACTAAACCCAAGTTTTTATAGATTTCCAGATGATTTTTTCCAATCAAAGGCTCCAGGAACTAGTAAGTCAGCCTACAACCATAAGGAACCTAAGCACCAATCATAAACAACAAGTGAAAAAATCCCACAATGCCATGGATATAAAAGGAATGGAAAGGCTAGGCAAAACCAATGTCAATCCAGGAAATCCTCTGCTAATGACAAATCATAACCAAATAACCACATGCATGTCAAAACTAGAAAGGAAAATCATACATGCAACTTGGTACCTACAAAGTGATCTAGATATAGCTATTAATCATGTTGTTCCCTTGCACTTTCCTTCTTTTCCTTTGCCTTCTTCATCCAAATATAATAAAAAATAGAGTGCTCCAAGCATGCTCTAACAATTCTCTAAGATTTCTCCAAGTGTACAAGAGTATGAGAGAGAGAGAGAGAATAGAGAAACAATTCCACCATAGAACTATCAAAGTTGTGAGTTGATCCTCAAAAGCCTTTTTATCATTTATGCCTCTAATTTCTTCATTTTCCTCTATGTTGCATTCCATTTTCCTCACATGCAAATATGTGACGTTTCACCTTTATTTTTTCCTATTTTACATTATTTTCATAAATGAAATGCCAATTAATGCCACTTTTCCTTTCCAATTCCTTTTCCAATTTTCATAGCCATAAATTAATCACAAGTGATCTGCCATCACTATGTTCTTTCCCAAAATTCAACATGGAATATGTGTCTCATGACTTGGTTATTATTTTATTTATTGTTGGCTTGTTGGGGCTTGACCCATGTTCAAAGTTAATTAGCCAAACAAATCCTTGTACTACTTGCTCTTTCAACAACAATCTGCAGAGGGTGGACTGAGGTCTCACCTGAAGCAGTATCGGGGGATGATGGAACCAAGTTTCTGCATCCTTAATATGTCTAACAGGTTGATTTAGTCCAACTGTGAATACCTTCGTGCAGGTTACTTCACGTACTTCCTTGACCTGTGAGGCCTTTGCACCTTGTTATATTTTCCTTTACATAGCCCTAACCAGGGGTTGTACGGCTTTTGCATTTCTAGGGTAGCTATCTGCACTATTTCCCCAAGACACACGGTGGATCTTACTTATCTTCTTATAACAATTAGTTATCTTCACATAAAATGATACCTTTTATTAGATTTACTTATTTAGCACATTCATATAAGTTCGTGCAGTAAATAAATAGTAAACTTACAATTCATACCCAATATACTTCAATGCATAAAACAGGAAAATATACAGATAAATATCGTAAAACTTCTCTTTATTAATGCTTCCAATCATTACAAACTCGACCTGCCCTATGCACTCACCTATAGGGGTCAGTGCACTCAACTTTGAACTACTAGGCCTCTGTGCACTCAACTACAGAGCCATCACTTACTCTACGACCCAAAGACACGACTCTACACTTTGACTCAATACTTCATGATTGATTTCCTTCCATTCCTTAGATGATGTCCCTTTACACTTAGAGCCTCGCTCTATTTATACAATCCCATGGTTCGCGGACCATGGGTAGATATCTCAAACCAACATTACATTACAAAAATGAGGGTCGACAACCCTCTGACTCATTTACCATATTCGGGCTATGCGCCCACAAATTGAGGAGTCTTTACATCAGGCTTAGTCAAAACTTAGGCTTTAAGCCCCATAACTTGCCTTGGGTGAATGCCACATCCAACAGGTCCCCAACACAAACATCGTGACTCACCCTCGAGTCACTCTTTTGGTGTAGAGATCTTCACACGAATAACTCCCAACTCTGCTCGGACAGTTGTAAGGTTGGTAGCGCACTGAGTGATTGTATGTTGAATCTCATGTACTCGTTTTTCTAAGACCGCGGTGTCAAAACTTCATCCTAGATTTGTTCCTGCATCCCCTACATCTGTGCGAGATTGCCTTCAATTTTTTCTGTGATGAGAAAGGCCTCGTCGATGCAAGGATGAACACATGTATTCAAAATCGCTTCTCTGTGTCATGTTGCGTCTACTTGCTCCTTAAACACTTTCACGTGTTGCATTTGGGAGAGCCTCTATGTGAGGGCCACCGTCTGTGTAGTCCCTTTGATGCTGTCATACTACTACTATAGCTCATGCACCTCTATTTCCAAGTGTTGTATGTTCGAGTCCTCTTGTAGACTAGCGAGGAACTCGAATGATTCTTGCAACATTCTGGCACAGTCCCTTACTACACTGTTGATCTCCCCCATCCCTGATGTAATGGCGCTAGCACATTGTTCCCTTACCTCTAGAGGATTTGAAGGTTGTGCCTTCAACTGTAGCTCTGCTATCTAAAGGTTCAGCTCTAGCTGAACCTTGGCCATTTCTTTTCGTGCCTCACGCATCCCCACTACTAATCTTTGGATGTGCACCTCTGCTAGTGCTTCTCCTGGGACAACTAGCTCAGGGACCATCTGGCAGGATTCTTCAAATACTTGCACCATTTTCCTATTCTGAGACACGACCTCATCATGCTACAAGCTCAACTACTCCATGTTGATCTTCTGCTCACTCGGCACCTAGAACACGTGACTCTCCCTAGCCCGCAGTTTTATAGTAATCCCATCCTGCAGAACATATAGTGTCTCCTATGGGAGTGCAAACATGTTGATCCCTATACCTTTCAATGTACTAATCGTAGGCTTGTTGACCTCATTTGTTGTAACCAGTGCCCCTTCCAGAAGTACTATTCTATTGGTCGTACGAGCGTGCATCGTTTCCTTGGTTGTGAATGTCCCTACTGCAAGGTTGGTCAAGAAAGTACCAGCTCTACTGTTAAGGATTTGATTCACATATTTAGTGGCCCACAGTGAAGCATACTTCGCAGCCTCCTAGAGATCCCTTGCAATTGTGGGGAACTGGATGTCTTCATGCAATTCCCTAGCCACCAACACTATGGATAGAAGAAGCCATGCATAGTGGAAGGTTTTCCCTTGTTTCTGTGCATCGCGGCAATTTTTTAGGAAATCCTTGCACAAAAATTCAGACCAGTTAAACTGGACCCCCTCCGTCCACTATTCAGCAAGTGCAACCACCAATGTGGGCACCTCATTCATGTGGCACTTTTGCATGAGCTTACCTACCAGTATCTGAGTCACAACTCTCACTGCTTTGTTGTTGCTACTGGAAATTGTGTAGCCCTTCTTTTTCTTCTTGAGCTTGTATTTCTTTTTCATGGCCTTCACAATGGTGAAATCACTACTCTTAGCCTTAGAAATGTCTGTGGGGCTCTCCTTTATGTGGGAGCCAGGAAATTCGATGGATTAGGTGGTCCGTGATGGGGATGAGCTCCTCCAGCCATAGACACCCACCATACACCAAGTAGAGTAGCTCCATGATGACAAAGAAAGTTACTGTGGTGCGATGGTAATGTGGCACCCAGAGCAGGTTCAACAACCTTGCCTTCTCGACTCTGCATAACCACTTACGCGGCTCCAATTTTATAACTCTCACTACAATTTTTTGCTTTGGCTTCATGAGCTCTGCGGTTTCTGAGTGAGGGAATTTCTTGTGGTCAGCAAGATATCAATCTTCAAACTTGAAATTTTCACTCGTCCCAAGTGCATTCCTTCAAAAATGATATCGTCCAGGAGGAGTGGAGTCTGTAGAGAGTTCTTGCTCTCATCGAGGTCCTTGGGCACCTTTGCCTTACCCTTCCATGGGGGGACATACATGGGAAACTTTATTAGAGGGTGTGCAGCCTCGGTTTCTTCCTCCATGCTCTTATCCTCATCCTCTTCAATTATGAGATCCTCCAGGTCTTCTTCCTCCTCATTGGTTTCCAAGTTAACCGCTTTCCCTTTTTCCTCCATTGTTAATTTGGTTCGCAGCAGGTTTCTAGGGGACACACATACCGGAATTATTGGTTGTTTATATTTCTTTGGTCTTAGCATCCGTAGTGATTGAGGGATTTACACAACAATATTGGTGCCATCAGTGGCATCCTCTATAGTCATGTCCTGCGCGGCTTCTTTAACGGTCATCTTGGCAATTTTTGTGGCTTCTTCAGACATTGCCATCTTCTTCGTCTAGAAAGCTCTCAACCATTCACTCAGGTTCTCAACCAACACTCTCCACAGGACAAATGTGCCTCAGTTTTGAATACTCAGGGTGCACCACAGCTCAACTTGCAAATGACCAAGTGTTGTTTTCTAGGGAACCCTTTGTAATTTATAGTGCCTTTTGAATTTGAATCCAACTGTTCCCCACAAATATGGTCCATTAATTCTCCCTTGGCGGTAGATTTTCCAAAATCTTTCTCGTAAAGCTCATCTTAAATGCCTTCTGCCCACTTCATTTGGTCTCAATTCAAGCATCACATCGTGAATAATGACTACAATGGTCACTTTCTAGCCAACATGTGCAGAAGCGCAACCCCACTTGCATAGTCACGGACCTTGTGACATGGTGCTCCTCCACACAACCCCAACACCATGCAGCTCACAGGAAGAGTATTTTATAGTTCCGTGCCTCCTTTCAACTACCTAGAGCACCAAGACTATACTTCTCATAGCTAGTCAAGTTGCCGTGCCACTTGTATAGGCTTCCATCTAGTCATCCATCACTTTTCCTGGAACAAATCTGCCTGTTGTTTTTACTGTCTGTGTCGTGCACTTCACCATATACATCATGCCATCATGGCTAATCCCTATAGTAATATTTGGTCCAACCTGAGGCATTAAGCTAATAAACTCTTGGCAGTAGTCCCCAAAATTTTCACCGTAGTCGTGCACACCTTGTTTTATCACCCTGATTTTTTGATCAAGAAAATCCTTATTTATTTCTTCTTTAAGCTTCTTGACTTCTATTTCTACCAGAGCGCTCTTCTCCCATAACCACACACTTTCTTTCATGAGTTATTGGAGTCTAAGATCACCCTGCCATATTTCTTCTTCAGGTCCCAAGTGTTCTTCTTCGTTCAGCTGTGCTATTCCTTCTTCCAAAGCTTCAAAAGCCATCATATCCACCGATGTTGCTATGCACAGACTAGACATATTATACTCTATTGGGACTACATAGTTCGCTCCATAGGCTAGCCTCAGATGCATCTGTCCTGTTAGCCTGTTTCATGTTGTCCTATAAGCCCATAAAATTGCTAGTACACATAGGTCCCAATCACTCTATTACGCATCATATACCTTGTTCAATGCTTCATACACTTTGTTAAAGGATTCTGTGTGGATGACCTTCTACACACTCATTCTTTCCACACTTCATTGTCCCAACTGGATGGGTCTCTCTCAGAGTTGCCTCACTTACACATGCTTATTGACCATGTCCCCTAACACAAAGTTCATGTGCATCCATGTAGGTTGTTTAACATATGCCTGTACCCACCTCAATAGGCACCCGTGTGGACGTTCCGTCCAGCGTTCTTGTCTGTTAATCAAATATAAGGCTTCCCAAAATGCATGCACATCATTTTCCTACATTCGAACCAGTTCTTAAAGCTTCCTATCCATCATTAGTTCATAGCTTCTACATGTACGCTCATCATGTCCCACTGATCTACATAAATTATAGAACAGTTGTTGCGAATTCTGCATGTACTTCTACAACAGATGATAGTTGTCCATAATATGCTTTTCTCCTATCTGACAAATCGTGAACCACAAAGCAAGTGCTATGCTAGGTCCTGCTTGTGCCTTTGGTCTTAATGGCATCGATCCTCCTATCACGAGGTAATTTGTGAACACTGAGCAGTGGTCCTTGTCATGTCCCTAAACCTTGCACTTTACAAACCATACTTCTCCACACACTTCCAGGTGAGCTATCTTATCTTGTTTCAGACTTTTCATCTCAAGGCATAAGTTTTTCAACTACACGTGGATCTACTGAACTCCTAGGTCAGGATGCTATATCGAGGTCTCATGTAGTCTCATCACGATCTCCAGGTCCTTTGCCGGAGTCTTTAACCTTTGTTATGAAAACGTGTTCCTCAAATGTGGCATTAGTGATGCTACAAACCATTCACAGTTCGTCCATCCATCGAAGTCATATTGGTTTCACGAATTGTGCATTTCAGTCTCTGATCCAACTCCTAACGAGTCTCACCTACCAGCATTGTGATCTCTCTGAACTGAATGATTGATTGCACCTCTAACTTTAGTCTACCAAATTCTTTTTTCAACAGGATTTGGATATCTGTGATCCCCACATTCGGATTGTCACTAGAATTCTTGTCAACATGCGATCCTGTGAAGCACTGACCAATGTTTATTTCTTTATGTTATCATCTATAACTCCCTGCACTTCCCATACAGATTTTATCATGAACCAAAACTGGTCTAGATTTTCATTTCCTACTCCCTTGAACACTGACAACTTTATCTCGCTTGCCATATTGACTCGCGATGGTGGCGGAGGTGGTACAGGCGAAGATGGGGGTGAAGGCAGTGAAACTGGTGGTGGGGTGGGTGGGGGTGGTATGCGCGGAATCCTCTGCCTTATCAAATTGATCGAACTTCTTGGTGATACCTTCGTGAGCTCTTTCTCATCCCCTCACAGAGGAGAAATTAAGGGGCTAGTTTCTAGTTCTGTACTACCTTTGTTTATGTAAATTATCCCACTTTGCATAGCCCTGAACATCAATGTATTCACATAATTTTCTTTTTAAGTAGTAACATTTTAATCCAATGTTCAGAGACTTAATGTACTTACCTTGCACTCCTTTGAGAAAGCATTGCTCTGCCTCGCCATACCTGACTGAAGTGTCTACCACAAACTCAGTAGTGAATCCTCTTATAATCTAATCGAGCCAGTGATCAACAATGTGCGTGATCTTATCCTCCAATGCTTCCAATCTGTGCACCAACTCTGGAATCCACACAATAAAATTATTGGGTTTCCACCTTCCTTGGCTATCTACTAGCTTCCTGATCCACTTGTACAACTCTGTAGGGAAAGATGTGAAGAAAATTTCATGGGTTTCCATATACAGGTAGCAATATAACCACTTTTCATTTGATAGTGATGAATTCCTATTCTCTTTCAGCACGAACTCGTGAATTTTCCTATCCAACCAATCTTCAATTTATTTCTTAGTTGGATTCCAATGATATGACATCAAACATCTCTATGCAGATTTCCGTCCTAGAAATGGAACCATTTGTTGGCTTGTGGGGCTTGACCCAGGTTTGGAATTAATTATCTAGACAAATTGTTGTACTACTGGCCCTTTTAGCAAGAGTTCGTGAAGCGCAGACTGAGGTCTCACCTGAAGTGGTATCGGGGGATGCTAGAACCAACATTCCACACCCTTGAGATGTCTGAGGGGTGTATTTAGTCCAACTGTGAATGCCTTCGTGCACTTCCCTAACCTGCGAGGCCTTTGCACCCTGTTATATTCACCATCATGCAGCCCTAACTAGGCATTGTAGGGCTTTTGCGTTGCTAGGGAAATGATCTACACTATTTCCCCAAATCACACCATGGATCTTACTTATCTTCTTATAACAATTAGTTATCTTCAGGTAAACAGATACCTTTTATCATGTTTACTTATTCAGCACATTAATATAAAGTTCACACAGTAAATAAATAATAGACTTACAATTCATACCCAATATATTTCAATGCATAAAATAGGATAAGATACAGAGAAATATGGTAAAACTTCTCTTTATTAATGCTTCCAATCATTACAGACTGGACCTGCCCTGTGCACTCAGCTGAAGGGATATTCGCACTCAGCTGCGGACTACTAGGCCTCCGCGCACTCAGCTGCAGGGATCTGCACACTCAACTGCGGACTACTAGGCCTCTGCACACTCAGCTACAGAGCCTTCTCCTACTCTATGATCCAAAGACATGACTCTACACTTCGACTGAATGCTTCATGGATTTATTTCCTTCCATTCCTTAGGTGATGTCTCTTTACACTTAGAGCCTCACTCTATTTGTACAATCCCATGGTCTACGGACCATGGGTAGATATCTAAAACTGAAATTACATTACAAAATAGAGGGCGGACAACCCTCTAAGTCATTTACCATCTCCGCGTTTTAAGCCCACAAATTGCACAATCTTTACATTAGATTTAGTCAAAACTTGGGCTTTAATCCCCAAAAATTTCCTTAGGGGGATCCCGCGCCCAACATTTATTTACATAGGAAATCATCCAGGGGTTGTTACATAATCATATCATCATGAAAAACATTATCTCCTACATTTGGTTCAACTTTTTCAGGTTCTTCATCTAATAGTACATTATCAATATCATCTTCACCAAAAACATTGTATAAAACATTTCCTTTAACTTCTTCAACATGTTTGTGATTTGACGCATGACCATCAATGAACTACTCCTATACACCATCATCCTCTTCAACATTATCATCTTCTTGTGGTACATTGCACTTCACCATCCTTCCTCTTTGATCATATCTAACAACATATGACCAACCCTCTCTACCTGGAAGCTCTGAGTAAAAGACCTGCTTTCATTGAATTGGAAGAACATAGTGATTTGATCCTGGCTCAAATGATATTCTATTAGCCATATTAAATCCATTAGCATGATAAATAAGATTTATATTTGGATCATTTCCATTCATTCCTAGCCTATACCATTTCACGTTGAATACAACCAATTTGAAGGAATCAAAGTCACACTCAAGTATGTCACCCAAATACCCATAATATCAATTTTTAGAGACTTGTGGATGTGAGTAACTTTTAAAGGAAACATTAGTGACCTAGAAGACTATAGTTATCCTACAGTCATAAGCTTTCCTCTTTTCATCCAATCTTTTGGTGTGAAACTTATGACCATCGTACCACATAGTGTTGTGGTGTTTCAACTGCAATATGCGAAACACATAAAAAATGGATTTTTAATGGATATATATATATATATATATATATATATATATATATATATATATATATATATATAGAGAGAGAGAGAGAGAGAGAGAGAGA